>OGZT01000273.1_pt1 | contig 42282 bp, 40 predicted proteins | sample 1576891 | NCBI WGS metagenome assembly OGZT01 (sample SAMEA3541521, study PRJEB24748) | human gut metagenome | biome: human gut; feature: human-associated habitat; material: faeces | place: China | collected 2012 | reverse complement strand
GCAAAAATATTGCAGACACCTTAAAGCTTGACATCGACCGTGTCAATGTAAAGGCTGCCCATTTCATCCTCGATCCCCTGCGCCTTTCGTTCGTCAAGCATGGCGATGAAGGTGTTCAGACCCGTCAGGCTGCGGGGGAAGCCCGTGTAGGCATACATCTGGACAAGGACTTCCTTGATTTCATTGACCGTCATGCCGTTTTGCAAGCCTTCCGCAAGAGCGCCCTTCAGTTTTTCCGTATCGCCTTTTGCGGTAAAAGCCGCTATAGGGATGATGCTTTGCTGTTTGCTGCTCAATGCAGATACGGAGTGAGTACTTTCGGCATGAGCCGTCGCTGGTAATCCCATTGTTACAGTACAACATACACCCAGAAGAGCCATAATTATCTTGGAAAACACTGGAACCTCCTTGCTGATGTGTATCAAGACGTTTTCCTTTTATTGATGACAAAGTAAGACTTCCTCGGTCGAGAAACTATACATAATTCGAGCTATTCTTTGCCTATTTCGCTCGGAAGTGCTTGCTTTTTGAAAAAGCTGAAAATAGATAAGCGGGAGGCCCATCAAATGGGCTTCCCGCTTATCTTTATGAAATGAGTCAACAGGTTATGAACGCTTTTTAGCTATATCCTTGCGAGGTGGGGCTCCGAATTGACGCTTGTACTCTCTATTGAACTGTGAGCCGCTTTCATAGCCGACCATAAGCGCCGCCGTTCCGGCATCTTTTCCTTCAAGCAACATAAGTCGTTCAGCCTCATAAAGCCTTAGTCGTTTTTGGAACTGGAGTGGGCTGAGGCTGGTTACTTCCTTAAAATGGCGATTGAACGTTGAGGGGGCCATGTTGACATACCGAGCCAGCTCTTCCATGCGAAGCGGTGACGTGTAATTTTCCCGTAGCCAAGAGATAGCTTGAGCGATCTGATTTGCCTGTGTTCCGTTCGTGTTGAAAAGTCGCAGGCATTTCCCCTGACTGCCGCAGAGCAGGTAGTAATGGATTTCCCGAATAATCATGGGAGCTAAAACCGGGATTCGTGAAGGTGTATCCAACAGTTCAACAAGGCGGGAAAATACCTGCAAAAGATCCTTGCCCGCCTCGTCCACTACGATAGGAGTCACTTCTCCTTCTTGGGCGGTAACTATGGAAGGGACTTCCGTAATCAACTGAGTGATAATGCGCCTGTCCAGCTTTACGGAGAGCGAAAGGAAAGGCGCTTGAGGCGAAGCATCCGTAATATGGAAGACGCCGGGCATATCAATGCCGACGGTTACGCAGTGAAGCTCGCCATAATTCGCTTCATGGTCGCCAATCATGGAACGTTTGAACCCTTGAACGACCAATGCAATCATAGGTGTATAAAAACATCTTATTGCAGAAGTGTTTTCATCATGACGAGTTAAGGCCAAACCTGGAATGGATGTTTCCAGCCTGGATTGTTCAGGGAGCCATTTCAACAATTTCTCTTTGAGAGAATCATTAAGTTCAGGTAGGTGTATTGGTTCACTCATGCTGCTTGCTCCATTTTTGTCAAATGGCGATCACTTCGTAGGCGCTATGCCCATACCTTAATAGCTTTTAATTCTAAGTGGTAGAATAACCATAGCACGCTTTGGGGGGTAATTGTATGCCTGATCCCCTAGGAAGTACGATTTTCCCCGCCGGAGCTATTCCCTAGAATGGGAAAACGTTCATCTTGAGGAGCATCAGCGCTTCATCGATTCTCTTAAAAAAGGAAACAGGATCGCCGCCGTCAGCATCTTCAGAGATGAGCATTGGTCTTTTGAAGTTCACCAGAAATACTTTTCAACCTATTATACGTTTGATTATGCTTTCAACCAGGATTGAGAAAGGCCTATAAGCATATAATTACACAAAATTACATTTTTTTAGAATACGTTCACTCCATCTGATTTCCCGGCTTCTTTTTTCAAAGAGCCGGGATTTTTTATTCAGGGCAAAGGCCCCTATTGACAGAGGATCTAAGTTTATATAAAGAAATCTTGATTTATGCATACAAGAAACGGAAGGCGGTGCAAATCCGTCGCGGACGCGCCACTGTAACTGATATAACCCGCCAACGTCACTGCTTTTTGTGGGAAGACGCGGCAGCATGGGATCAGAAGCCAGGAGACGCCTTGTATGCTTTGGAACACGACTGTCTCGCGATCAGACAGTGACGCCGGAATTGCCTTCTCAGGTATCTTGCGCCGTTTTCTGAGGTGATGGGGTCGTGGACTTTTCAACTTCAACAGTAGAAAGGGACACGCAATGCAAACGCACATTTTAGGTTTTCCCCGTATCGGGCGAAACCGCGAACTCAAAAAAGCCCTTGAAGGGTACTGGAAAGGGGAGCTTTCCGAAAACCAGCTCCACGAAACTGCGGACGAGCTGAAAAAACGGCATTGGAAGTTCCAGCATGATGCAGGGCTCTCCTTCGTCACTGTGGGTGATTTCTCCCTCTACGATCATGTACTCGATTTGACCGTCGCACTGGGAGCCATCCCGCACCGTTTCCAGAACGCCGGTTCTGCTCTCGACATGTATTTCGCCATGGCAAGGGGCGACGGCAACCGCAACATCCCGTCCATGGAAATGACGAAGTGGTTCAACACCAATTACCACTACATCGTCCCGGAGCTCTCCGCTGACCAATCCTTCAGGCCCTCCATTGAATGGCTGGAGAACGATGTCATCCGCGTGGGGCAACTTGGATTTCGTGCCAAACCCGTCTTGCTCGGTCCCATCACCTACCTCGCGCTCTCCAAGGGCGGGACGGAGTCTTCCCGCTGGGACAGTCTGCCGCAACTTACGGAAATCTACATCAGTTTTCTGGAACGTCTTGCCCCGCGGTGCGACTGGATACAAATCGACGAACCGATCCTGTGCACGGATATATCGGGAAGCCTGCGGAAGACATTCCGAGAGACGTACCACAAGCTCCGTAAGGGGTCACCTTCCGCCCGTACACTTCTGACCACGTACTTCGGTTCCATCAGGGATAACCTCGATACGGCGTTGGCATCCGAATGCAGCGGGCTGCATCTCGACCTGTGCGCGGCACCCGCTCAGCTTTCCGATGTATTGGCGGCTTTGCCAGAGCATATGCACCTTTCGCTCGGCGTCGTCGATGGCCGCAACATATGGAAGACCAATTGCGCCGCAGCGCTTTCTTCTTTACGGAACGCAGCACTGAAGCTCGGAAGCGACAGGTTGTTCGTCGGTTCGAGCTCCTCGCTGCTGCATGTGCCCGTTGATCTGGAACTGGAAACCAGTCTCGATCCCGAAATCAAGAACTGGATGGCCTTTGCCGTTCAGAAGTGCGGCGAGATCGCCCTGTTGGGACAAACGATCGACGGCGAGTGGTCTCCGGAGTGCCTCAACGAAAACCGGCTGGCCAACGAAAGCCGACACCTCAACATGAAAACGTTTGATCCCGCCGTCCGCAGGCGGTGCAGAAACGTCACCCCAGAGATGCTCAACCGGAAAAGCCCCTATGCCGATCGGTACAGGAAACAGCAGGAAGCCCTCAATCTACCGTTGTTCCCGACCACGACCATCGGTTCCTATCCACAAACGGAGGCTATCCGCAAGGCAAGACGCGAATACCGGAAGGGCGAACTCTCCCCCGACGCCTACGAAGCTTTCCTGAAAGATACCATCCGGGAAATCGTCGGGCATCAGGAGGCCCTCGGGCTTGACGTGCTGGTCCACGGGGAACCGGAGCGCACGGACATGGTGGAATATTTCGGCCAACAGCTCGAAGGGTTCTGCTTTACGGACCACGGCTGGGTGCAGAGCTATGGCAGCCGCTGCGTCAAGCCGCCCGTCCTCTATGGCGACGTGTCCCGAAAGCAGCCAATGACCGCTTCATGGCTCGCCTATGCACAGAGCCTCACCCGAAACCCCATGAAGGGTATGCTCACCGGGCCGGTGACTATCCTGTGCTGGAGCTTTGTGCGTGAAGATCTGGAACGCGAGGAGGTTTGCCGCCAGCTGGCGCTTGCCCTCCGCGACGAAGTGCTCGATCTGGAACGGGCCGGGCTAAAGATCATCCAGATCGACGAAGCCGCACTCCGCGAAGGCCTTCCTCTGAGGAAGGATGAGGCGGAAAAATATCTACAATGGGCCATCGACGCCTTCCGCCTGACCGTTTCAGGTGTCGAGGACACGACACAAATTCATACGCATATGTGCTACAGCGAGTTCAATGCCATCTTGAAGTGGATCGCCGCCATGGATGCCGATGTCATCAGCATTGAGGCCAGCCGCAGCAACATGGATCTGTTACAGGCTTTTGTGGACTTCAAATACCCAAGCGCAATCGGCCCTGGCGTCTATGATATCCATAGCCCTCGCGTTCCCGGCCTGGAAGAAATATTGGAGCGCCTCGAACAGGCCTTACGGTTTATCGCCCCGGAAAGACTTTGGGTGAATCCCGATTGTGGGCTCAAAACCCGGGGATGGCCTGAAACGCTGCTTTCGCTTGGCAACATGGTACAGGCCGTGCGGGTCCTCCGCGAGGAATACTCGGACACGCAAAACAAGGTTACCCGATAATGGAGACTCCACAAATGACTGGTTCCCTTTTCGCTGCATCCCAAAGAACGGTTGCCCCTTTCCGTTACGATATCGTCGGCAGTTTCCTCAGGAGCGATGCCCTCAAAGAGGCACGGAAGCGCTTTGCGCAGGGGCGGATAACCCAACGGGAGCTCCGCCAGGTCGAAGACGCCGAAATCGCCCAACTCGTAGCCAAACAAAAGGCCCTCGGCCTCCGTGCCGTCACCGACGGAGAATACCGCCGCAGCTGGTGGCATCTCGATTTCCTCTGGAACCTCGACGGCGTCCGGAAAGTTGCGGCTGAACAAGGCTCCATTGCTTTCAAGGAACGTCAGACCAAGGCGGAAACCATCGAAATCGTCTCCAAAGTCGGCTTCAGCTGTCATCCTTTTATTGAAGACTTCAAGGCTGTACAGACATTTGCCGGGGACTCTCCGGCCAAGTTCACCATTCCCTCCCCGTCCATGCTTCACCTCATTACCGCCGTCCGGAATCAGCAGTACAAGCCCCTTGAGCGATATAGAGACAATGACACGCTTCTTGCGGACATCGCCGCCACCTATAAGAAGGCCGTCGCGGCCTTTTACGAAGCGGGATGCCGATATCTGCAATTCGACGATACCAGCTGGGGGGAATTCTGCTCGGAGGAAAAAAGAGCCGGGTATATCGCCCGCGGTTTCGACATGGATCGCCTCGAACGGGATTATGTGTCCATGATCAACGAGGCTCTTTCCGAGCGGCCGGTGGATATGACCGTCACCATGCACATCTGCCGTGGTAATTTCCGCAGCACATGGTTCTCTTCAGGCGGTTACGAACCCGTAGCGGAGATCCTTTTCGGCAATACCAAGGTAGACGGCTTTTTCCTCGAATACGATAGCGACAGGGCTGGAGATTTCAGCCCTCTCCGATTCATGAAGGACCAGCAGGTCGTTCTGGGACTTGTTTCATCCAAGACAGGGCAACTTGAAGACAAGCAGTCCATCATTGAAAGGATCCGGGAAGCTACGGACTATCTGCCAGTCAACCAACTGTGCCTCAGCCCTCAATGCGGTTTTGCATCCACGGAAGAAGGAAACCTGCTGACAGAAGAGGAGCAATGGACTAAGATCGTTTTCATAAAGGAAATTGCCGAATCCATCTGGAAATAAAAACAGAGTCCGGTACACGCTCATTCCGTGTACCGGACTTGTTTCATCATACGGAAAAAAACAAACAATGAGTTCAATAAGGGCAACCCTGTGCGGCCTTTGCGCCATTTTGATATGGAGTATGCTAATTGCGCTTATGCGCAGCGTAACCGAAGTCTTCGGCGCAACACTAGGCGCCGCTTTGGTCTATAGCCTCGGCGCGCTTTTGCTGTTTCTGAAACAAGGCATTCCTGACCTCAAGACACTTTCCAAGCCGTATCTGTTCATCGGCGGGTTCTTCTTCGTCGCCTATGAACTACTGTTCTCCCAATCCATCGGGCTTGCCCATGACAGCCAGCAAACGCTGGAAGTCGGGCTTGTCAATTACCTGTGGCCTTGCCTGATTGTGCTTTTTTCTCTGATCATTCTAAAGCAGAAAGCGCGTTTTTATCTTTACCCGGGCCTGCTGTTTTCCTTTTCGGGAATCGTCTGGTGCGTTTCCGGAGGGGCTTTCGACCTCGCTCTTTTCATGGAACATGTTTCCTCCAACCCCATTCCCTATCTTCTGGCCTTCATCGCCGCCATCTTTTGGGGACTCTACTGCAACGTGGCAAGACTGTTCACACAATCCAGCAATATCGTGCATATCTTCTTTTTGGTTATTGCCATCGTATTGTGGCTTCGCAGCTTCGTCTCTGGAGAACCTTTCCCCTCCGTACCTCCTCAAGCCTTTCTGAACGTCCTGATTACCGCGATATGCTTTGGTTCTTCATACACCCTATGGGAAGTAGGCATACAACACGGAAATATCTTGTTTCTCGCCACAGTATCCTATTTCACGCCCATCTTTTCCACTCTGTTCACCTGCTTGTGGCTCTCCGTGCTTCCAGTACCTTCTTTCTGGTTCGGCGTAGGTATGGTTGGCCTAGGGTCCGTTCTCAGTTGGTTGGCGACCCAGAAAAAATGATACGAAGAAGAAGAAGAAGAAGAAGAAGAAGCTATGACAAACAATTGCAAATGTGTTTTTACCTCCTTCAACGGATGTCTTTTTCGTGACGACTGCATGTCCAAAAGTATCCTACGGTCAGCATAAATCAAAAAGATGAAATAAAACCAGACAAGTTGCAACAAAAAACTGGACTCCTTGCCGAGTCTGGCTGCTAGTGGAATCAGCTTTAATCCTACACAAGTTCGTCAAAAACGTGGGCGCTTCGATCCTCGTTGGAACAGTGATTACTTGGCCTTCCAGCTTATGACCTTCTGCTAGAGATAACAGGATGGAATGTAATGGGAAACCCATATCCAGAGCAATATACCCAGAACTGGTGATAAGGGAATAAGCAGCTAAAATATAAAGACAACGCGAAGAAAGAGTCCTTTCTTCGCGTTGTCTTTATATTTTATGTAATTACATATTTATATAAATATATATTTATGGCTTGGTGCGGATGAGACAGGGGACGTAGATGTGATCCGGGTCTGTCTCGGCCCCATCGGTATGCCAGCCTGTTCCATCGCTTTGCTCTTTCAACCGTCTTTTGGTTCTTTCCTTTTCTTCAATTTTATTTGGAAAGTAAAAAAAGGTTGGCCGACATCCAGTGATTCCATTGGGATACTTGCTCCACGAGTCAGCTATTGTGAATTGGAGAACGTAATCGCTTTTCCGTAACATTATATTGACAAAAGTAACACGCAGGCGTAGAGTTCTTAATAGTGTTTTATATTCATTATATTCAGATAGTTGCGAGACAGACAAGGTCCGGCATCAAACAGACATTATGGGAATACCGTTTCATCAAACACCATGACAAGGACATAAGCCATGTATAATCCGTCGTCATTGAATGCCGAAGAGTTCATATGCCACGACGAAGCCCTCGCCTCGATAGCATACGCGTCAGAGAACAGGAACAACCTCGGGCTGGTCGATTCCATCATCGAAAAGGCGGAACGAAAGAAGGGGCTCTCTCATCGCGAAGCATCCGTTCTTCTTGCCTGCGATGTGCCGGAAAAAGTTCAGAAAATCTATGCGCTGGCTGAGCGGATCAAGCAGGATATCTACGGCAACCGCATCGTGATGTTCGCACCACTGTATCTGTCGAATTACTGCATAAACAGCTGCTCCTACTGTCCATATCATGCGAAAAACAAGCATATTGCGCGGAAAAAACTAACGCAGGAAGACATCGTCCGAGAAGTGACGGCTCTTCAGGACATGGGGCATAAACGACTTGCCATAGAATCCGGCGAGGATCCCCTCAATAATCCCATTGAATACATTCTGGAAAGCATCAGAACCATATATAGCGTCAAACACAGGAACGGGGCGATCCGCAGGGTCAACGTCAATATAGCCGCAACCACCGTCGAGAACTACAGAAAACTCAAAGCCGCCGGAATCGGGACCTACATTCTGTTCCAAGAAACGTATCACAGGCAGAGTTATGAGAAGCTCCACCCGGCGGGGCCGAAGCACGATTATGCCTATCATACCGAAGCGATGGACAGAGCCATGCGGGGTGGAATCGACGATGTGGGCATCGGTGTCCTGTTCGGCCTCGAAAGGTATCGCTACGAGTTCGCCGCGCTGCTGATGCACGCGGAGCACCTTGAAGCCGTGCACGGCGTCGGCCCACACACCATAAGCGTCCCCCGGGTGAAGCGGGCTGACGACATCGATCCAGCCGAGTTCGGCAACGGCATCGACGACGAAACCTTTGCCAAGATCTGCGCCTGCCTGCGGCTTGCCGTCCCCTATACGGGCATGATCATTTCAACCCGCGAAAGCAAGGCCACCCGGGAAAAGGTCATCCGGCTCGGCGTATCCCAGATCAGCGGCGCGTCGAAAACCAGCGTCGGCGGGTACGGTTCTCCGGCCCCCGAAGAGGAAAACTCGGCCCAGTTCGACGTCAGCGACAACAGGACACTGGACGAGGTCGTCTGTTGGCTGATGGAGCTCGGCTTCATTCCGAGCTTCTGTACGGCCTGTTACCGGGAGGGCAGGACGGGAGACCGATTCATGGCGCTGTGCAAAAGCGGCAGAATTGGCGACTGCTGTCATCCCAACGCGCTGATGACTTTGAAGGAGTATCTGGAGGACTACGCCTCCGAACAGGCGCGACGTACCGGTTCGGCGCTGATCCGGAGAGAACTGGGCAACATTCCGAACGAGAGGATCAGGCACATCGCGACCGAACGTCTGGAGAAAATCGCGACCGGGCAGCGAGATTTCAGGTTTTAGCCGCCAGTTCTGCGGGGAGGCAACCATGTTCATGGAAAGCCAACACTCCATTCCCCAAACTCCATGCGGCACAGGGAGGATGTCATCATGACGCGCCGGGGGTGGAGCAGTTTTTTGTAACCTTATGAGCGACAGGAGGATAGAATGACACGTGTCGTTATGGAACATGTCGAATACGAACTCAATGTGCCCGAAACAGGGGTACAACCTGACAGCCTGACCTTTGTTGAGATCGATCAGGAAAAGTGCATCGGGTGCGATACGTGCCAACAATACTGCCCTACTGGAGCCATCTACGGGGAAACGTTCGAGCCGCATACCATCAAATACCGGGAGCTCTGTATCAATTGCGGGCAGTGCCTGACCCATTGTCCTTCGATGGCGATATACGAGGTTCGATCATGGGTCCCCAAACTGGAAGAGAAACTCAAGGACAGCCACGTGAAATGCGTGGCCATGCCGGCTCCGTCCGTGCGCTATGCGCTCGGCGAAGCCTTTGGCCTGCCTGTCGGAACTGTGACTACTGGGAAGATGCTGTCCGCCCTCAAGGCATTGGGCTTCTCTCACTGCTGGGACACGGAATTCGCGGCGGACGTCACCATATGGGAAGAGGCGTCTGAGTTTGTGGAACGCTTGGGCGGCCAAAAAGATCTTCCCCAGTTCACATCTTGCTGCCCCGGCTGGCAGAAATACGCCGAAACGTTCTACCCGGAACTGCTGCCGCATTTTTCGTCCTGCAAGTCTCCCATCGGCATGAACGGTGCGCTGGCGAAGACCTACGGCGCGCAGCGGATGCAATACGCTCCCAAGGACATCTATACTGTGTCCATCATGCCATGTATCGCAAAAAAATACGAAGGATTGCGTCCGGAACTCAATTCCAGCGGACAGCAAGACATCGACGCCACCCTGACGACCCGTGAACTGGCCTACCTGATCCGTAAGGCAGGCATTGATTTCGCCAGCCTCCCGGACGGAGAACGCGACAGCCTGATGGGAGAATCCACAGGCGGAGCCACCATCTTCGGCGTGACCGGCGGCGTCATGGAGGCGGCACTGCGCTTCGCGTATCAGGCCGTTACCGGAATCCGCCCGGATTCATGGGATTTCAAACAGGTCCGTGGGCTGAGCGGCCTCAAGGAATATACCGTGACCCTGAACGGCACGGAACTCCGCCTTGCCGTCGTGCATGGAGCCAAACGGTTCGCCGAAATCTGCGAGCAGGTGAAGGCGGGGAACTCGCCGTACCATTTCATCGAATTCATGGCTTGCCCCGGGGGATGCGTCTGCGGCGGAGGACAGCCGCTTATGCCGTCCCTGTTCGCCTCGCTTGAACGCAAGGCCCTCGGTTTCTTCGCTGGATTCAGGAAACGTCTCGCCCAACCTGCCAACGTTTAAAGGAGAAAGGCCATGTCATTCGCCACTGTGACCCGGCGCGGTTTTCTGAAGGGAGCCTGTATGCTTTCAGGGGGAATCCTTCTTGGTATCCGTATGACCGGCAAGGCCGCGGCTGCGGTAAAAGCATTCAAGGAGTACATGGGAGATCGTATCAATGGCGTCTACGGTGCCGACAAACAATTCTCCAAAAGAGCTTCCCAAGACAACGCGCAAGTACGGACACTGTACGAATCCTACCTCGGCAAGCCGCTCGGCCACAAATCGGAAGAACTGTTGCATACCAAATGGTTTGACAAATCCGGCGCGCTCAAGGAACTGACCGCGAAAGGAGTATACCCCAATTCACGTCACGTTAAGGAGTTCGTCGCATCCGGCTATCCATACGATGAATAGGCTCGGGACATCGCACCGGAACGGCGGTGCGTAACCGCAGGGGGCGGGCATAGATATCCAATGCCCGCCTCGGCTATGCCGCCTAACATGAAAACGGTGTCAACACCGTCAGCCGTCCCTTTTTCCGGGGACCCTGCCCCGGTACTCCGCGGCCTTATCGATCCCTCGTATTTTAAGGTAAGGAATGTTTGTCATGCCAAGACGTCATGTCTTTGTCACCGTTTTTTGCTGTTTGATGGCCGTGGTGGCGGTCGTAGGCTATACTCATGACACGGTTGGGAAAACGCCTGTCCGCCTCCTGCTCGAAAACGCCGGGGGACGGGTCGTGTTCGACCACCGGAGGCACGCTGAAGACTACAAGGTAGCCTGTGAAACCTGCCATCACGAATCGGCGGAGGCGCGCGAAAATGTCCAGCCCTGCGGCGCGTGCCACGGCGTCGACTTCGACGGCTCCTTCCGGGAGGATCACGTCGCTGCCTTTGCGGACGACGAGACGACCTGCGCGACCTGCCACCATATGGGCAGCGCGCCCGCGAAGTGGGACCACGCGGCCCATGCCGAGGAGTACGGCCTTTCCTGTACGGACTGCCATCATGCCAACGCCGACATCGAGCCGGAACCCGCCCGCTGCACGGCCTGCCACCTCGACAAGCCGATGGGGGACATCCCCGACATGAAGACTGCGGCACATGCCAAGTGCGCGGACTGCCATCAGGAATGGTTCGACGCGGGTATGAAGGGCTGCACAAGCTGCCATCCCTTTACGGACAACCGCAAGCTGTCCGCCTCCGGGCAGCCCGTGGACGTGAACCCCGGCGATGCCTACTGCACGGTCTGCCACGGAAACGTCAAGGCCTCGGAGCTCATCCCCGACCGCATGGAGGCCTTCCACGGCAACTGCATGAAATGCCACGAAAAGCACGGCAAGGGGCCGTTCCGCAAGGACCAGTGCAACCAGTGCCACACGAAATAGGCGGACTGTCATGAAGCAACGTTTCCAGATCCTCAACGATCCCCGTTTCCATCTCGTCTACGGGGTGACGCAGCGTTTCAGCTACGGGCCGTCGCCCAAGCTGGTCAGGCTCAACCGGGAAGGTTTCACGCTGGTTCCCGGTCTGAAAAGGAAAACCCCCGTCTATCCGGGTATGCTCCTCGGGGAGCATCCTGCACCGGACAAGGGCGACCTCTTCGCCTCCATCCACGGCGAAATCAGCGAAATCACGGAACGCAGCGTGTTCCTGGCCGCCACCGACCCTTCCAAGGACGCCCCAGAAGTGGAGCCCGTGGACCTGCTCGGGCAGGGGCTGGAAGGCGATGAGCTGGCCCTCGCTGTGAAAAAGATGGGCGTGAACACCCGCTCTCTTGGGCGGCGGTGCAAGACGCTGATCATCAACGCCCTGAACCCCGATCCCGGCGTAACGTGGGCGGAACCGATGCTTGTGTCGCACGTGGAGAACCTGCGGACGGGCATGGAGCTGCACCGCCGCATGGCCCGCGCGGACAATGTGATCCTCGCCGTGCCCAAAGACTCCAAGGTGGCCTATGAGGGCATCCCGCTGGCCTATGTCGAGCCGGAATATCCCAACAGCGTAGACCAGCTGGTGATCAAGGCCGTGACCGGCGAGGAGAACCCCGAGGGCGTGGGCATCGTGGGCTTGCACAACATCTGGAGCCTCGGGCGCGTGGGCCGCCTCGGACGTCCGCTCATCGAAACGGTCGTCACCATCGGCAGTTACGAACACTCGGGCAACTACATCGTGCGCGACGGCTCCACCATCGGGGAGCTGCTGCAATTCGCCAACATCCGGCTCAAGGACGGCGACACGGTGGTGCGCGGCGGCCCGTTGCGCGGCGAGAGCCTCGACCGGCTCGACCGCAGCGTCACCAAAGGGACCTACGGCATTTTCGTAGTCGAGGCCGGAACCATCCCACCGATGGAAGGGCACAGCCCCTGCGTAAGCTGCGGGGCGTGCGTGCTGGTCTGTCCGGCGCGGCTCAAGCCGAGCAACCTCAGCCGATACGCGGAGTTCGCTCTGCACGAACGTTGCCGTGCCGAGCACATCGAATCCTGTCTGGAGTGCGGCCTCTGCGGGTATGTCTGCATCGCCCGGCGCCCCGTCCTCCAGTACATCCGCCTCGCCAAGCGCAAGCTTGCGGAGATGGAGCGGGACAAGGGACTGGTCGAACTGAAGACGAAGCAACTCTAGGGAGAAAATCCCAGAAGGACGGCTCTGCCTTTTAGGTTTCTTGAAAACAGATATTTTTAGCAATGAACTGATGTTACGGCATTTTTATGATGCCACTTGGGGGAGGAAACCCCTCCGCCGGGGAAGAGCGTCCGGAAAACAAACCTATTCCGGCCCGCTTGGAAAAGCAGACCGGAACGGAGCCTTTTCTCCGTACGGCACAGGAAACGAACGGGAACGGGGAATCGTCTCCGCACCGCTGAGAAAGACGAACAGGGAGCGTGTCCAAGGCGAACGGCTTTACGTAACTATCTATTACGTTCTAATAAAGCGTAAAGAAAACCATTCGCGGCCCGATGCGCTCCAAACAGGAACGGACTTCCAAACCGCCCCCGCCCCCCTTACAACCGTCTTTGAAAGGAGAGGGGTGGAACCTGGGGATGCGAGAGGGAAGCTTTCAGGAGGATATGGCCGATGTCGCAAACGAATCAACAGCCGGTACTGCTGGCGGTGAGCGCGCCGCCGTTCTGGCACTGCGGGCGGACGGTGAAGAAAGCGAGCTACGCGATGCTGCTGGCACTGGCTCCGGCGTCGTTCATGGCGATGTGGCACTGGGGCATCCCGGCGGCGCGGGTTATGGCACTGGCGATGGTGACCGGGATCGCCACCGAGGCGCTCTGTCAGAAGATCATGGGCCAGGATATCAGTGTGGACGATTTTTCCGGAGCGGTTTCCTGCCTGCTGTTCGCGTTCCTGTTGCCCGCCAACGCCCCGTGGTGGCTGGTTATGCTCGGGGCAGCGCTGGCGATTGGCCTCGGCAAGATGGCCTTCGGCGGGTTGGGAGCCAACGCTGTCAACACCGCGCTCGTCGGCTGGGCCATGTTGTACGTCTCATGGCCAGCGCTCATGGACCCGAACGCCATGCAGCTCGACACCAGCTTCATCGATCCGCTGGTGCGGCTCAAATATTTCGGAGCCGGAGCGGTCAGCCACATCGACCTGACCGACCTTCTCCTCGGCAACCAGATCGGCGGGCTGGGCGCGTCGCAGGCGGGCGCACTGTTCATCGGCGGATCATATCTCGCCGCACGCGGCACCATCCGCTGGGAAATCGCCCTCAGTTTCTTTGTGGGCGTTTTCCTCACCGCCGCGCTGTACAACGTGATCGATGCCGAGCGGTTCGCCACACCCTTCTTCCACCTGTGCACCGGCTCCACCTTCCTCGGCGGTTTTTTCCTCGCCACGGAGTGGGCCAGCTCGCCGGGACGGCAAATCCCCATGATGCTCTACGGACTCATCGGCGGGGCGATGGTGATCATCATCCGCGTCTACGGAATCTATCCGGACGGCGTGCCCTTCGCCATCCTGCTGATCAACCTGCTGGCCCCGCTGCTCGATTCCATCCACCCCAAACCGTTCGGAGCGAGGTAGGTCATGCTTGCCATCATCAGAATGATTGTGGTGCTCGCCTCGATTTGCGGCCTGTCCGGGTTCGCGCTCTCCTACCTCAAGATCTCCACGGCCCCGCGTATTGAGGAGCAGGTGCTCACCTATGTGCAGGGGCCTGCGATCCTGAAGGTTTTTGCCGACATCGACAACTCGCCCATCGCGGAGCGCAAGACGTTCACGCTCGACGGCGCGAAAGTGACCGTGTTCCCCGGCAAGAAAGACGGCAAGCTCGTCGCCGTCGCGCTGGAGCACTTCGGGAAGGGCTTCGGTGGCGACGTGGGCGTCATGGTCGGCTACGACGTGAACCGCGACACCCTCACCGGAATCGGGATCACCACCATGAAGGAAACCCCCGGACTCGGCACGCGTGTGGCGGACCCGGCCTTCACCGGACAGTTTACCGGCAAACCCGCCGGCGCGCGGCTCAAGTCGCAGGGCGGGGACATCGACGCCGTTTCCGGCGCGACCATTTCTTCCACCGGCGTGGTGACCGCGCTCGGCAACGCCGCGAAGGTCTATGCGGCGCTCAAGCCGGAAATCGTCAAGGCCTGGCAGTAAGGGGAAAGCTATGCAGCAACTCGTCAAGGAATTCACCAAGGGCCTGTGGACCGAGCTTCCCCCGTTCCGGCTGGTGCTCGGGCTGTGCCCGACCCTCGCCGTGACCAAAACCGCCGACAATGGCCTTGGCATGGGGCTGGCGGTCATCTTCGTGCTCGTGCTCTCCAACATGCTCATCTCGCTGGTGCGCGACATCATTCCCAAAAAAGTCCGCATCGTCTGCTTCATCGCCATTTCCGCGTCGCTCGTGGTTGCCGTGGAACTGCTCATGCAGGCCTACGCCTACCCGCTGTACCAGCAGCTCGGCATTTTCGTGCCGCTCATCGTGGTGAACTGCATCATCCTGGGCCGGGCCGAAGCCTTCGCCGCCAAAAACACGGTCCCGTTCGCCATCGCGGACGGGCTGGGCATGGGGCTGGGCTTCACCATGTCCCTGACTTTCCTCGGTTCCATCCGCGAAGTGTTCGGGGCTGGAACGCTGTTCGGGACGCCGGTGATGTGGGAGGGGTTCAGGCCCTTCTCTGTTATGGTCGAGGCTCCGGGCGCGTTTCTTTGCCTCGGGTTGATCCTTGCTGCCATGAATCTGATCAACCGCTGGCAGGCCAAGCGCAAGGGCCGGGAAGAACCCGAAAATATCTCCAGCGGCTGCGCGTCCTGTGGTGGCTGCTCGGGAGGCAAATCATGAGTGTCTTCGAACTCTTCATCTCCGCCATTTTTGTCAACAACATCGTGCTGGCCCAGTACCTCGGCAACTGCCCGTACCTCGGCTGCTCCCGCGACAAGGGGGTCGCCGTCGGCATGGGCAGCGCGGTGATCTTCGTCATCTTTATGGCGACGCTGTGCACGTGGCTCATGCAGCGGTATGTGCTGGTTCCCTTCGAGCTCGGCTACTTGCAGACCATCGTGTTCATCCTCGTGATCGCGGGCCTGGTGCAGTTTGTGGAAATGTTCCTCAAGAAGGTTCTCCCGCCGCTGTATTCCGCGCTCGGCATTTTCCTGCCGCTCATCACCACCAACTGTGCGGTGATGGGCGTGACCATCCTCGTGCAGCGCGAGGAGTACGACCTGACCACCTCGCTGCTCTACGCGGTGGCGTCGAGCCTCGGCTTCATGCTCGCGCTCATCCTCATGGCGGGCATCCGCGAACGGCTGGACACCTGCCGTGTGCCCAAGGCACTCATGGGAACCCCCATCGCGCTGATCATGGCGGGGCTGATGTCGCTGGCCTTCATGGCCTTCAAGGGTATGACCTCATAGAAAAGGAAAGCCGTTATGGTTATGATATCGGTACTGGTGCTCCTCGGGCTCGGGCTGGTGACGGCGACGGTGCTCGCCGTGGCGTCCCGCGTCTTCCATGTTGAGGAAGACCCGCGCGTGCAGGCCGTGCTGGAGGCCCTGCCCGGCGCGAATTGCGGCGGCTGCGGCTATGCGGGCTGCGAAGGCTATGCGACCGCCGTGGCGACGGACCCCGCCGTGCCCGCGAACCGCTGCTGCGCCGGAGGTGCGGAAACAAGCATCGCGGTGGGCGAACTGACCGGCAAGACGGTGGCGGCCTCGGATCCGCTGGTGTCGTTCCGCCGCTGTGACAAGGTGGCGGGCAACGTGGCCCTGCGCTACGATTATCAGGGTATGCCTTCGTGTGCGGCGGCCGCCGGTCTGGTGGGCGGTTCGGATTCGTGCTCCTATTCGTGCCTCGGCTTCGGGGACTGCGTGCAGGTGTGCCCCTTCGACGCCATCGAAGTGCGGGGGGGCCTTGCGCGGGTGAACGCCTCCAAGTGTACGGGCTGCGGCAAGTGCGCGGAAACCTGCCCCCGCAACGTGCTGGAACTCGTTCCGGCTCGCGCCCGGGTGATGGTCTTCTGTTCCACCAAAGACAGGCTCAAGGCCGTGACGGAAGTCTGCAAGGTCGGCTGCATCAAGTGCGGGCGTTGCGTCAAGAGCTGTCCCGCCGGTGCGGTCACGCTGGAGAACGACCGCATCCACATCAATCATAAGATCTGTCTGACCTACGGCCCGGAATGCGGGGAAGCCTGCGCCGCCGCGTGCGCGCGCAAGGCCCTGCGGGTGCTCTGTCCGAGCGTGCCTCTGAAGTCCGAAGCCCCCGCCGGCGCGACGTCGGCTCCGGGCAAGCCGCTGGACGCGAAGTCCGCGCCCGCTCCGGTTCAGTCCGCCCCGGCGGCCCCGGAAGCGTCCCCCGCTCCCGCAGCAAAGGAGAATGTATCATGATGACGAGACGGGTATTCCTCGGCATGGCGGGCGTTGCCGGAGCCGGGTTGTGGCTAGGGGTTCCGGGACTTGCGCAGGCCGCCGTGTCCCGCGAGACGAAAGTGATGCTCGGGACGTTCGTGGACGTTTCGGTGGCGGGCGTTTCCTCTATGCAGGCGTCGGACGCGCTGGGTCTGGCCTTTGCGGAGGCGTCGCGTCTGGAGCGGGTGTTCAGCCGGCACGACGGCGGCACGCCGGTGAGCGAGCTGAACCGTGCGGGCCGTCTGCGGGCCGCGCCCGCCGAATTGGTACGGGTAGTGAACCGGTCGCTGTTTTACGGCGCACTGACGGGTGGGAGTTTCGATGTGACGGTGCAGCCGGTGATCGATCTCTTCCGGGCACACCGCAATCCCTCCGGCGAGCTGACGCTGGACGATTCGGAGCTTCGGGCGGCCCGCGCCCTGGTGGGCCGCCGGGGACTTCAGGTTTCGGGAACGAATCTGTCCTTTGCGCGTTCGGGTATGGGCATCACGCTGGACGGTATCGCCAAGGGGTACATTGCGGACCGGGTTTCCGCTGTCCTGACGTCCGCCGGGGTGAAGAACCATCTCGTAAATGCGGGCGGGGACATCATGGCCTCGGGGCACAAGTCGCCGGGTGTGCCGTGGCGGGTTGCGGTGCAGTCACCCACGGGGCCGACCTATGCGGGCGAGCTTTCGCTTTCCGGCAAGGCTATTGCGACGTCCGGCAGTTACGAAATCTATTATGATGCCTCGCGCAGGCATCACCATCTGATCAACCCGGCCTCCGGCTTCAGCCCCGCCGTGGGAAGCGTCTCGGTCGTCGCAGGCACGGCGATGGAGGCGGACACCCTCGCGACCGCGCTGTCCATCCTCCCTCCCACCGACGCCCTGAAGCTCGTGCAGGGCCTCCCCGGTCGTGAGTGTTGCATTCTCTCGCCAGACGGTTGCATACATACCTCTCAAGGATGGGCCTCCTTCGCCTAGGCACTATCGCCAAAATGTTATTGACAGGCCATATGCGATGAGAGCTTTTCCTGTGTATGTTTTTTGCAATTTACCCATCAGGTTACTTGCTGGGAAAAGATAGCCATACCCCCCTAATGAAGCGGGCGTGTTCCTCCGTGGACACGGTGGCTAGACAAGTTATCACTACGCCGCTGTTGGCCACTGGAGCGCCGGGCTCGGTGAACTACCTATTGGAGAGAGAGAGAGAGAGAGAGAGAGTCTGTGCGGATCTGAATGTTGTAGCCCAAAAGTAGGCGGGCACAAGTATGAACTTTCCCAACAGACAGAACAGAAAAAGCTGAAGGAGAAAATCCATAAGCCACCTCCATTCGTCGCCAAGCCAGAATACCGCGCCGAGAAGCAACATGACCGTACTCACCCCCGAAAAGACAGCACGCATGACAACCTCCATGACGGGGCACCCCAATGGGATGTCCCTGGCTAACAGGTTAGGCGAGTAGGATCTCCTTCATCTTACCATTCGGACAACGCTCCTTGATGAGCCGCATCATTTCTTGAAAGGTACATTTGCACGATTTAGGTTCTCCGGGCAGCGTGAACATATAGAATTTGACGGAACCCTCGGCTTGCGCGTATCCTCTATCAATGGATTTCTTGATGTTCATCTCATGAATTCCTTTCTTGTCCTCTGCCGGTGGCTTCCGGCAGAGGACTTTTTGTTAGTCTATGGCCGCGTAGATCGCCTGGGCTTCAGGATGTGACTCGATGTAGTCATAGAGCTGCCGATGCTTTTCTCCAAAAGCAGGGCTGATCTGTTCGGCAAAATCGTTAAGCGCATAGAGAGTAGCGACTATTCCGGCGGCATCTGCCGACATTTCATCGTTAAAATAATTTCCAGGCCATGTGAGCCACATTTTCTTTTCACCTGCGAGAGCGATGTAAAATCCTCCATTGCTCAAGTCGTAAAATTCCCAGAATCCTCCATCATAGTGCGGACAAAGCCTCTCCATCCAACAAAAGACATGCCGCTCAAAGGAAAGCATTTTCGTCATGCCAACATGCCGAAGCCAGAAGTTCAGCCGGTCTTCGTCGGCTACCTTCGTCGCTGTGATGATTTCCACTTCCAGATTTTCCATCGTGTCCTCCTTGGACGTTGCGAGTTTTTCCCTGGAGTTGAAACCTGCCTTTATGCAGTTCCCCCCGAGGGCTTTCACCAAGTGAAAGAAGCCCTCGGGGGGAACTGCTCAAAGGCGTGTCAACGCCAAAAAAGGAATCTGGAAATAAAGGGCCTGCTTCCGTGACGGAGAGAGCGCAGCGAGCGACGGCGCGGAAGATGCGCCCCCGGCGCACCCTCTTCCTCTTTTGATGGGGACGGTGAGCTGCTGAAGGATTCCGCACAGCGGAATCCTTCATAAGACGCTTCGTGTCTTATGCTCTATCCTAATTTACATAAATATGTATTTACAATATCATGTATACATGTAATAATATAAATACATATTTACAAGGAGAGCAAGATGTATATCTGCGCAATAGCCAATCAAAAAGGCGGCGTAGGCAAGACAACGACGACGCATAATCTGGGTGTTCAGCTTGCCAGAGATGCCCAAAAACGAGTATTGTTGCTCGATTTGGACGCTCAGGGGAATCTGAGCGATGCCTGCGGTCTTGAGCCGCAAACGCTGGAACGAACCGTTTTCGATGTCCTAGCAGGGAACGTCCCCATCGCTGGAGCGAAGAGCACGCTGGAAACAGGGTTGGATATTCTTCCGGCCAACATCCGGCTTGCAGAAGCGGAACTGGCCTTTGCCGGACGAATGGGGCGGGAAAATCTGGTAAAGAAGGCTCTCGCTTCTGTTGCGGGCGAATACGACTATGTGCTGATTGACTGCCCACCTTCTCTTGGGCTTTTGACCGTCAACGCCCTCAATGCGGCGAACGGGTTGCTCGTCCCGGTACAGGTCGAATATTACGCTCTGGCGGGACTCGCGCTCATCAGGCAGACGGCAGAACTTGTCCGTGATCTCAATCCCGATTTGGAAATCCTCGGACTCGTCCTGACGTTTTTTGATGCCCGAAAGACACTCAATAAAGATGTGGCCGCTGCCCTCGCGGACGAATGGGGAGACGCACTGTTCTCGACCCGCATCCGCGACAACGTGAGCCTTGCGGAAGCCCCCAGTAATGGGCAGGATGTGTTCAGCTACAAGCGAGGCAGTTACGGCGCAAAAGATTATGCGGCCTTTGCCGCCGAATTTCTGGAAAGGACGGAGGGATGCTATGGGACTCGGGGATAGAGGAAGGAACCAGGTGAAGAAAGGGAGCCCCAGCGGGCTGTTTGCCAGAACGGAGCCCAGTGTTACAGAAATACATACTTCCAGTAATACACAAATACAGAACACTATAAATACAGGGATACAGGAATCCCTACCTGAAAAAAATGACCAGAGGAAAATGTACAACATATCTCGGTCATTGTCGGAACGTCTTCGCAAGTATGCTTTCGATGAACGCCGAAAGGAAGTGGACATCGTGCGGGAAGCACTGGACGACTGGCTCAAGAAACAGGGATATTGAGAAAGACGCATGTTGCAGACGGCACACTTCAAACGCTGTATCCCAAACCGTGGACGCCCGGTGTTGCCCTTCTGCTGAAACAAGCAACACCGGGCAGCGTGGAGTACGCCGTTTACCGAAACGCCACCATTAAGGGATCCGAGCTTGCCCTTGAAACGGGAGGCAAACTTCTGGGGAAGTATCTCAAATCGGTTTTCGCTTCTCCCGCTGAGGTGGACCTACTTCAAGGCGGTACTACGCCATATCGCCAAACATGGCCTGCTCACGCCCGACGAGGTCAGACGCTGTTTTTTCTATCGGGACAACAGAAATCTTACAGCTCACGATTGCAGAGAAACTCTGGCGGAAGAGGCACTCAGGTTGAAACCTTCGTAGAGGATGCGCGGGCTCTGGCGGAACGCATGGACAAGACAGATGGAACCGAATGAACTTTTTCTTGAGCCTGTCATAAAAGAGGCCGTATGCGATCTGCTTTATACTTTCGTTCCGAATGCTGGGGTATGGGTGTATGGGAGCCGTATATCAGGGAGAGCGCATTCAGGAAGCGTTCTTGCTCTTGTCGTCCGTACACCACAGAAGCTCTCCAACAACCCGGCCTGAAAGTCGACCACCTCAGAACGGCACTCCGAGAAAGCGGCATTCCCATTCTCATTGTTGTCCATGATTGGGCGCTTCTGCCTGACGCCTTTCAATAGAAAACAACTGTATCTTATTAAAATAATAGGATTACACATTTATGCAATCCTATCATTACAGAACTCTGTAAATTATAGAGGTTCAGGCTTGATCTAATAGCCAGCACCGCTTTGCTGGTGCCGCCTGCGGATGAACGGCGTGGATTGGTGAATGGTTGGACGGGTTATTACGTCAATTGGTGAGGCCAGAGCACATCCTGCTCCCCATAACCGTAAAGATACATAAAGGAAGAAGCCAAGTAACCATGGAAATGCAAGACCTTATCAATGGACGATGCGGTTGGTGCGGCACTGACAGCCTTTATGTCAAATACCACGATGAAGAATGGGGGAAGCTCGTTACGGACGACAGGCGTCTCTTTGAGTTTCTTACTTTGGAAAGTGCCCAGGCTGGCCTAAACTGGATCACCATATTGCGCAAAAGAGAAGGGTATCGAAAAGCATTTTATGACTTTGATATCAATAAAGTCGCCCAGATGACTGAGCAAGATGTCGAACGGCTCATGCAGGACGAGGGCATTGTCAGAAATCGGCTCAAGATCAAGTCGGCTATCAGCAATGCCAAACTTTTCATCGCCATTCAGAAAGAATTTGGCAGCTTTTACAACTACACATTATCATTTTTCCCAGAACAAAAACCGATCAGTTACCAACCCAAAACGCTCAAGGATATCCAAGCCTCTACTCCTGAATCAGACGCCATGAGCAAAGACATGAAAAAACGTGGCTTTAAATTCTTTGGATCGACCATCTGTTATGCCTACTTGCAGGCCGCAGGCTTTGTGAATGATCACTTGATAAATTGTATCTGCAGAAAATAGAATTCCCCATAGCTCCAAAACAGACCATATCCGTCTAACGTGGGCATATTTCAGAAACAAAGAATGCTTCGATTGAGGTGAAGCAATCGCGATTTGAGACCTGACATGGTACCAGCTTCGATATTGATGACAGGGGAATGTCTTGCAGAGCCCCCTGAATAGGGGCTCCGCATATGTAGTTCACTCTGTCATCAGGCTCCCAAATGACATTTCCCTCAAGACCCGTTAGGTATTAAGAAGCCCCCCCGAACCCGCCGTCGTGTAAAAGCAAAACAGCGTCCTGCCCGTAGAAAAAATGACGCCAACAGCCCTACGCTTCACGGATAAACGTCTCCGGCTGCTGGCGCTTTTCTCAGGTAAACTACTATACAATGGTCACTTTCAGATCGGCACGGGTGAAGCGCTCCAAAACCCTTTTCAGCTCTTCGGCAGAATAGGCAGACAGAGAGGGACGGGGCAGGCGCAGTGCGTCGTATTTGCTGCTTCCAAAGGCGTGACAAGGCAATACATCCACTTCAGTCTTCCCGTACCGGTGCAGGAAGACGGCCATGGCAAGGATATTCTCCTCTGAATCGTTCAAATGGGGCATGAGCGGTACACGGATACGCACCTTTTTACCGGATTCAAAAACCTGGCGCAGATTCTCGAGAATCACGCCGTTGCCAAGTCCGGTAAGGCGGCGGTGCTCTTCAGTATCCATGTGCTTACAATCGAAGAGAAAAAGATCTGTCAGGGCTAGCACTTTCCGAAACTGTTCGGGTGCGCACATCCCGCAGGTATCCACACAAACGTGATACCCTTTACTCGCACAGTGTTGGAGCAGTTCCACGAGGAAGTCGCCCGCAGCGGTCGGTTCACCGCCGCCAAAAGTCACGCCGCCGTCGGAATTCGCGTAGAACAAACTATCCCGATCCACGACTGACATCACTTCCTGCACGCTCATACGCTTACCGGACATGACACGGGCCTTGGCGGAACAAACTTCAGCACAGGCCCCGCAACCTTGGCATAAGGCTCGCTCCCAGTTGTATGCGCTGCCTCTTTTAACCACCGCGCCATACGGGCAGACCCGTTCACACGCCCCGCAGGACTGGCACAGGTTCTCAAAGAACAGGAGCTGCGGATGGAAGCTCTGGGATTCCGGGTTGCTGCACCAAAGACAATGCAGGGGGCACCCCTTGAGAAAAACCGTCGTCCGCAGTCCGGGACCGTCTTTGGTCGACATACGCTGAATATTGTATACCATGCCTGATTCCATGTCCGTTTCCCCATTATTTATGCGTGGCAAAACAGCCCTTCCATATGCCGAACGACATACAAGGGCGTATCCCTCCTATTTGCATAAAAAATGCCAATATAATACTCCAAAATCTGCCGCCGTTCATGTGGTATCCTTTGGGCGATGCCTTTCAAGCGCTCCTCTGTACCCCGCCTCAACCTGTCCGCTAACGTGTCCAAAACGCCGTGAAACCACGTCGGCTTGACAATCAGCAAACCTTATGCATATGAAAAGAATCATTTTTTGTTCCCTCAATACCTGCTAAGCTGCAACGATTAGGCGGAGCCGCAGTAACGCTCTCTTGAGGTGTGGCAAATTGTCCCGAAGTCGATACAGATTGTCCTCCCGCGTCAGCAACGAACCGAAACCACACGAAGGGACCCATGCCGGTAAGCCAATTTGATTTCACGGATTCGTTTGAAAAAATTGCTGAGAGCGTCAATGTCGGCATTTTTGATCTCCTGCATACCGGTATCGCGCTCATGTCCGCAACGGGAAATTTCCTGTATTGCAACAAGGCGTTTCTGGAAATGTTCAATCTCCCGAAAGACGTAATCGGGCAGCATATTACAGAGTATTTCCTCACCGGCGAACAGGGGGTCATGAGCAGTATCCGGACCCGAAAAATGGTGGTCTGCTCCAGCCTGACGACGACCAACGCCCAGGGCATCTCTTTCCGTTATCCCTTGATGGATCGGAGCGGCAAACTACGCGGGGTCATCGTCGAGAGCATCCCGACCAGCATTGGAAAGGACAAACTTCTCGCGCTGCTGGAAACGGTTAGGAACCTTGAGGTCGCGTCGAATTATTTTGAACAGCGGGAAATCAAAAAAGTCGGGATGTTCCACACGTTTTCAAGCATCGTGGGGGAAAGCCCGGCCATTGAGGAAATGAAGCAGCTCGGGTTGCGCTTCGCATGTAGCAAGGAGTCGATCCTGCTCTATGGCGAGTCAGGGACAGGCAAGGAGTTGGTGGCCCAAGCCCTGCACATGGCCAGCCCCCGGGCGGACAAACCTTTCGTGACCGTGAACTGCGCGGCGCTTCCCCAGGAGCTTATGGAGTCGGAGCTGTTCGGATATGACGCAGGGGCCTTCACCGGAGCCAAAGCCGGAGGGCTTCCCGGAAAATTTGAAATGGCGAACACGGGCACCATTTTTCTGGATGAAATCGGAGAACTGCCGCTTGCCGTGCAAGCCAAACTCCTGCGGGTCTTGGAGAGCGGGGAAATCCAAAAAATCGCCCATCGCGGGCGTCTCCATTCGGATTTCCGCCTTATCGGGGCGACCAACAAAAACCTGGCCGAGCTGGTCAAGAACGGCCAGTTCCGCGAAGATCTCTATCATCGCCTGAACATTTTCGAACTGATCATTCCTCCGCTCAGGGAACGGCTGGACGATATACCGATTCTCACACAATACTTCATCGAGTAGAGTGTCGGCTACAGCGCCAACTTCGTGACCTTGCCGCCCACAGTGCAAGATCTCGTCCTGGAACGTGAAGAACACCCGCTCAACTCCTAATACCCTACCCCGCGTCAGTCCAGCTTTCCGGGCCGACGCGATCTTCTTAGAATCAAAGACCACGGAGAACATCCGTCTTTTCTTGTCACGCCTTTCCGCGCGCCGGGCATCGAACGAGAACCGGGCCGTCCGGGAAATACATAACATATCCTCAATTTCAGAGAGAGTTTGCCTATGGATGGCATGGTTCTCAAAATAGACAGATGCTCAAAGCACGATGGCCCCGGCATACGGACCGTCGTGTTTCTGAAAGGCTGTCCCCTGCGTTGCCGTTGGTGTTCGACCCCTGACTCGCAGAGCATGGAACCACACCTCATCCATACGGAAACCCTCTGCGCCCGGTGTGACCGCTGCGTGGCGCACTGCCCTGAAAAAGCACTGGATATGGGGGCCGGCGGCATTGCCGTCGACCACAGGCGCTGTACCCTCTGCGGCAAATGCGTCGAATTGTGCCTCAAGAACGCCATGAAGGTGACCGGGATCAAAATGAGCGTTGATGAGGTGTACGACATCATCAACCGTTCGCGCGGTTTCTGGACCCGGATGCCCGGCGGGATGACCATCAGCGGAGGCGAGGTCCTTTTCCAGTTCGATTTTGCCAAGGCACTGCTGAAAAAATGTCATGATGCCGGAATCGATACAAACATAGAAACCAGCTGTTACGCGCCGACGGAAAAAATCCGCGAACTCCTGCCCTATCTCGACCATATCTGCTGTGATGTGAAACATATGGACGATAAGGTCCATAAACGGCTCACCGCCGTTCCCAACAAGTCCATTCTGGAAAACATCCGTATGCTCAGCCACGAGAAAGACCTGATCCTGCGGTATCCCGTCATCCCGACCTGCAACGATTCGGACGAGAACATCAACGCGACAGCCGATTTCGTGACCACGCTCGGGAAAACCTTCAACCGGATCGACTTGCTGCAATACCATGTGATGGGTGCCGTCACCTATCGCCGGCTCGGTCGCGAATACCAGCTTGAAGACATTCCAGCCGTACCCCGAGAGAGGATGATCGGCATCCGCGACCGGATGATCGCCCGTGGAGCAAAGGCCGTGTTGGCCTGATCCGCGACGCCACCGGAACGAAATCAGGCGGTGGATGCTACCGGCGGGATTATCCAGCATGGAGCAAAACGGCGGATAATCTTATCCGACCCACAGAAAACGGGAACGGTCCATAAAGAACCGTTCCCGTTGCCGTCTGTGCAACCAACACAGGGCGTTCACGTCCCGCCGTCACTGAGAAGGCGGATCAGAACTTTTTAAAGCGGCAGGGACTCCGCATAGATCTCAATGGTGTGCTTGACCTGAACAGGATCGTTGTTCCGGGCCAGCATGTCGGAAAGCTGCATCATGCAGGCCGGGCACCCCGTCGCCACAACTTCCGCGCCGCTGGCGATCACGTTGTCGCGCTTTCTCTGGCCCATCTTGAGAGACAGGTCGTAGTGGGTCAGCGTGAACGAACCGCCGCAACCGCAGCAACGGTTGGCTTCGGCCATTTCCACAAGGGTATAGCCCGGATTCATACGGATGAGATCGCGGGGCTGCTTGCTCACGCCGAGGGACTTCTGGAGGTGGCAGGATTCGTGATACGTCACCTTCGTCTGTCCCTTGGCCTGCGTCTTGGGGCTGACGTGCAGCACGTCTACGAGCAGCGCATTGATGTCGATGGCCTTGGGCGCCAACGCGTTGATCGCGTCGCGGTAGCGCGGCGGCAGGTTGTCGGAGAACTGCGCCCAGAACTCGCGGATGGCAACCGTACACGACGAACACGGCGTGACGATGTAGTCGTAGTTCTGGTCCTTCAGAATATCCACGTTGTGCATGACCATCTTTTCGAATCCCTGCCTATCGCCGGAAGCCAGCGCGGGCATACCGCAACAGGCGTAGTTGTCGGACAGGAAAACGCCGATCTCATGGTAGTCAAAGACCTTAAGGCAGGCTTCGGAGACGTTGGTGTAGATCTTGTCTCCAAGGCAGCCGGGGAAGAAAGCCACTTTGATGCGGCTTTTGCCCATAGGCGTGTTTACGCTGCCGACCGTGCTGTGCAGAGGCTTTGCCGCCAGCTTGGGCATGTGACGATCGCCAAGCATGGGTTTCAACAGGGGCGCGCAAACCGTGTTTTGCGGCTTGGCCTCGTCCTTGAGGACGAGGTTCTGGAACGGCGCGCTCAAGCGCAGCAGCGTGCCGAACAGCCGCGGATTGGGGAGCAGCATCCGGAATGCGGCCTTCTTGATGGCCGAGAGCCCCAGATAGGTCGCCACGATGGCCCGTGCCTCAAGGAAAATGTCGGTCGTTTTCACGCCCGAGGGGCAGTTTGCCTGGCACGAGCCGCAGAGGAGGCACCGCGACAGCTTTTCGTTCACGGCCTCGGGGTCTTCGATGATACGGTGGGCAAGGTTTTCGACAAGAGCGATCTTCCCGCGGGTGAGGTCGCCTTCGATACGCGTCGTCATATACATGGGACAAAACGCCTGACAGAACCCGCACTTCATACAGGCCGCCAGTTTGTCGTCCAGAGCCATCAGGGCATTGGCAAGTTGGGTAAGCTCATCCATGGACCATTCCTTCCCGAATAAAAAGTCAAAACCTGTCGGCCGCAGAGCCGCCGTCCACCGTCACGGAACACCCTAGAGGGAAACGATCTTCGAAGCGTTGAGCAGCTTCTTCGGATCGAAAGCGGAGCGCATACGCCGCATATACTCGAGGGTTCCCTTTGAGGTTTCCAGTTCAAGCCACTTCTTTTTGGAAGTGCCGATGCCGTGTTCGCCCGACAGCGTGCCCCCAAGCTCCAGCGCCACATTGAACAGATCGTCAACGGCCCGCTCCACTCGGGAGAATTCTTCCTTGTCGCGCTTGTCGCAGAGGATGGACGGGTGCAGATTGCCGTCCCCGGCGTGGCCGAAGGTACCGATGGTCACATGATGGCGCGCGGCGATCTTGTCGAGCGCCTCGAGCATGGCGGGAATCTTGGAACGCGGCACGGTCGCGTCTTCGAGCATCAGCGTGGGACGGCAGCGGGCCAGGGCGGGGATCGCCACGCGGCGGGCTTCCCAGATGCGCGTCTTTTCCGCGGCGTCCTTGGCGACCACAACTTCCAGCGCGCCGGAATCCTTGAGGACCTTTTCCACGCTCACGGCCTCGTCGGCGACCTGCGCCGGGTGCCCGTCCACTTCAATGAGCAGGATGGCCGCCGCGTCACGCGGCAGACCGATATTCACGTAATCCTCAACATAGTTGATGGTCGCGTTGTCCATGAATTCCAGCGTACAGGGGACAACATGCGCGGCGATGATCCCGGCGACGGCCTGCGAGGCGCGTTTCACTTCGGGGAAAATGGCCATCATGGCTTTGGAAGCCTTGGGCGGCGTCACCAGTTTGAGGACGGCCTTGCTGGTAAGTGCCAGCGTGCCTTCCGAGGCGACGAGCAGTTCGGTGAGGTTGTAGCCGTACTCGCACCCCCGGCCGCAAGCCCCGGTCTTCATGACTTCGCCGGTTTCGGTCAGGACTTCAAGGCCCATGACATATTTTTTCGTGGTGCCGTACTTCAGGCCGCGCAGCCCGCCGGAGTTCTCGGCGATGTTGCCGCCCATGGTGGAGACGGACATGGACCCGGGGTCGGGCGGATAAAACAGCCCTCGGGCCGCCACTGCAGCCGCAAGGTCACAGGTTATCACGCCGGGCTCAACCACCGCATACATCTCTTCCTCATTGATTTCGAGAATCCTGTCCAAGCTGTTGGTCAGGATAATGACAGCGTCGGTACTGTCGGGGATGGTCCCGCCGCTCAGGTTCGTCCCGGAACCGCGGATAGTGATGGGGATGCCTTCCTCATAGCATTTCTGGATCAGCGGCCCAAGCTGGTCCGTGCGTGTGGGACGGACGACAAGGCCCGGAACGACAGGAGGCAGGACTGCCGCGTCATACGCGTAGTTCTGGCGATCCGCCTCGCCCGTCAAGACATTCTCCCGGCCGATGATCTTCTCGATTTCCTTAATGAACGAAAGGCTTAGCATAAGTCTCTCCGCAGCATGAAACGTGGACACCCGATGGCGCGAACAAAGCCGAAAGGCACGCTTGCGTTCCGACCTTCCCCCTGAGGCAACACGGAATAGTCAGTTCAGGCAGTATAGATCAAGGCCCGTGTTTTTTCATTCATTGAACGCTCAACCCTTTTTATTCATTGTATTACTGAGCACGGCTTCTTACCTGAAAAGGCCGTTTTACTCTCCATATTTTTATGATTAACAAAGAAATATTTCCTTTTTCTTTCAATAAACACAAATAACGCTCTTCATAATTCGTTTCCTCTTTTCCACGTATAATCTACTCAATATTTTTGATCTTTTTTTCACGTCTCCAACACGAGATGCGGGGAAGGCATCCCGATACACCGTATCCATCCCCGCCCCGGCCTTCCGCCCTGCTCAAAAGCAATTCCCTTACGGTTTCCTCTGCGCTACGATGACAAAAAGTTTTTCCCCATTCGCAAGGAGGCAGTCATGCTTGAACTGTTGCAACATCGCCGCAGCATCCGCACATTCACCGACGAACCCGTCTCTCAAGAAAACATCGACAGCCTGCTCAAGGCCGCCCTGCTCGCTCCTTCGTCGATGGGCAAAAAACCCGTCGAATGCATCGTCGTTCGGAACAAGGAAACCATAGCCCGCCTCAAAACCTACAAAAAGCACGGCACCACACCTCTCGGAACCGCCCCTCTCGCCATTGTCGTGATCGCCGACGGCCAGAAATCCGACGTATGGGTGGAGGACGCCTCCATCGTATCCATCCTCATCCAGCTTGAGGCGGAGAAACTCGGGCTCGGTTCCACATGGATCCAGCTTCGGAGGCGCGAAGGCGACAGCGGGCCTTCCGAAGAGGCTTTCCGGCAGGAGCTTGGCATCCCTGAGCAGTATGGCGTCCTCAGCGTCGTCGCCATCGGACACAAGAACGAGCAGAAGAAACCGTATACCGATGCGGATCTTGATTTCACCAAGGTCCACTACGAAACGTTCTGAGCACACTGCTCGTGAGGAATCCGTGCCCCGCCCCAGCGAGTCGCTCCCTTGCCTGAGAGGCGTGGGGGGTCCGGCTGTCCCGCAAGAGCCTTGAATCCGCTTGCGTGCTATAAAAAGCTTCCCATGACGAATCCATAAAAAAAGGAGGCGCCTTCCACGGAAGGCACCTCCTCGGTTTTGTTGCGTCAGCGGGTTAGTTGGCGCCGAACCACTTCTCGAGGATCTGCTTTTCGATGCCCTTTTCCTGAACGGCCTTGATGCCGGCGTTCAGCTTCTGGGCCAGTTCCTTATCGTTCTTGCGGAGCGCGAAACCGTAGAATTCCGGATCGCCGGTTACGAGGCCGATATGGAACTTGTCGCGGTATTCGTCCTTGGTGTTGGCGTAGTACTTGGCGACCGGGTCATCACACATCACGGCGTCAAGGTTGCCCTTGGCGAGGTCTTCAAAGGCGAGCCCCACTTCGTCGTAGGTCTTCACAACCATCTTGATCTTGGAAGCGGGGATGGTCTGAACCATGGCCGTCGTGCCGATCTGGCCGCCGACCCGCTTTCCGGCGAGCTCTTCGAGATCCTTGATTTCCTTGCCGAGCGGCAGGACCACGGCCTGATGCAGTTCATAGTAGGGATCGGTGAACAGCATGGCCTTCTTGCGCTTGTCGGTGATGCTCACGGACGCGGCGATCACGTCCACCTGATTCGAGGCCAGCGCCGCGAAGATGCCGTCCCATGCGATGTTCTTGACCTGCACGTCAAAGCCGGCTTCCTTGCCCACGGCTTTGATGTAGTCAATGGAGAATCCTACGATTTCCTTGTCCTTATTCAACATTTCGTTCGGCGGGAACGTGGGATCGGACGCCACGACAAGAGGCTTTTCGGCGAAAGCGACCGAGGCGCACAACAACAAGGACAACAGGGAGACAGTCAAAGTACGGAACATGTTTATCCTCCAAAGTGTTACCATTACAGTCCGGCAACGCCGCAATACCGGCGGAACGGGACCGTCCTTTACAACGGATGACCCGATTTAGCATGTTTCAGGGAAAGATGTAACCCGTACAATCCACCGTCCCCCCTTATCCCGGCGTTCTTCACGAAATTTTCCCATAAACAGGCTTTTTTGTACTGAGTCCGTTCCCCACCGAGCCCTTGCTCCGCCCCGGGAAACGAAATTCCCCGGATTCCGCCCCCCTCCGGTTGCAAGTCAGAGACCGTTCATCTATATTTTCAAGCCGGTTCGCATTTCTTTCCCAAGGATAAACTGATGGGGCATACGATTTATCTCGTCGGCGCGCGCGCCGCAGGCAAAACGACTTTTGGCGGCGCTTTGGCGCGGCAACTCGGCTGCAACTATGTGGATACCGACATCCATTTGCGTGAAACCACAGGTGAAACCGTAGCTGACATCGTAGCCCGCGAAGGCTGGGACGGTTTCCGCAAACGCGAGAGCGCCGTCCTCCGGGCGGTTACCGCCCCCGGCACCGTCATCGCTACCGGGGGCGGCATGGTGCTTGCGGAGGAAAACCGCCGCTTCATGCGCGAAAACGGCATCGTGCTCTATCTTTCCGCCCCGGCCGAGGTCCTTGCATCCCGCCTGCAGGCCAACCCCAACGCCGCGCAACGCCCCACACTTACCGGGAAATCCATTGCGGAAGAGGTAGCCGAAGTGCTCGCCGCCCGCGAACCTCTCTATCGTGAAACCGCCACGCACATCCTCAATGCCGCCGCCACGCCCAAAGAACTCTTGGCCGAGGCTCTGGCAATCCTGAAGCCATAAGTTTTTTTGCCCATACAGCCTTCGGAAGACGTCGTTCTTTCCCCAAAAAGCGGCTCCGAAAACGAAAAAAGGGAAATTTCCCACCCGCATACAAAAGTCCCCCGGAAAAACTTCCGGAGGACTTTTCCCATTCCGCGGAAAGGGCTCTTTTTGTCAACATATGGAAACGCTCCAAACGGCGCTCCGCTTGACGACGTGGACCAAGAAGAAACGCGGAGAAAAAGGTGCCCTCATGGGCCATCCTTCTCCTGTCGGCTATTCGCTTTTTTTCTTGTGCGAAGAACGCAGGCGGACACGGATGGGCGCGTGCTCGATGCGGAAAATCTTGCGAAGGGAACGATCGAGATAGCGGGCATAGGTCTCGGACACGCGATCGGCGTCACTGACGAAGAACACGAATGTCGGCGGGGCCACTTCCGCCTGCGTGAGATAGAAAAACTTCGGACGCGAGCGCTTGACCACAGGCGGCTGGTGTTTCGTGAGCACTTCTTCCATCGCCCGGTTGAGCGCGCCGGTCCCGATGCGGGTGTTGCACTCTTCGCGGATCTGCGCGGCGAGCGGGACGATGCGCCCAAGGCCCACCTGCTTCATGGCCGAGACCATCAGCACCGGCACATGCGGGCAGAACTGGAGCACTTCCTTAAAGTTCTTTTCCAGTGCGGCCTGTTCCTTGCGGCCCACAAGGTCAATCTTGTTCACCAGAATCATGAAGGGCGTCTTGCGCTCGTCCAACAGATCGATGAGCCGCTTGTCCTGCGCGGTCACGCCCTCGAGCGCGTCGATGACATACAGCGTCACGTCCGCCTTGGTCGTGGTCTTGAGCGAGGAGTTGACGGAAAAACGCTCCACGGTATCCGTAATGCGCGTACGGCGGCGCACGCCCGCCGTGTCCACGAACTCGCAGGCCCGCCCGTCGCTCACGAAGGGAATGTCCACGCTGTCGCGCGTCGTCCCGGCCACATCGCTGACGATCATGCGATCTTCGCCGATCATGGCGTTTACCAGCGAGGACTTGCCCGCGTTGGGACGCCCGAGCATGGCGAGGCGCAGCACGTTTTCCGGCTTCGCTTCGGCATCGGGGTCTTCAACAGGCAACAAGTCCACCATTTCCTCTTCGAGCGCCCGGATGTTGTGCCCGTGCTCGGCGGAAAGGGCCAGCATGGGGAAGCCAAGGGCGTGGAATTCGGCCAGCATGGTGTCTTCGTGCTCCATGCCGTCCACCTTGTTGACCACCAGCAGGGTCGGCTTCCCGGCCCGGCGCACGAACGAGGCAAGGTGCTCGTCGAACGGCATCAGCCCGTCGCGCCCGTCCACCACGAGGCAGAACACCGAAGCCTCGTCCATGGCGGCCTGCGTCTGCTGGAGGATTTCCGCCTCGAACCCGCGCAGCCCTTCGGGGCCGTCGGCTACGGAATGGTGGCTATCGAGCGTCACGCCCCCGGTGTCGATCAGGGTGAAGGAACGCCCGCTCCGAGAACGCACCACGCCTTCCATACGGTCGCGGGTGACGCCCGGACGGTCATGGGTGATGGCCCGGTTACTGCGAATAAGCCGATTGAACAGCGTGGACTTGCCCACGTTGGGACGGCCAAGCAAAGCGATTTTGGGGAGCATGCGACTTCCTCATCAAAAGATATCGGGTGACGCCCGCAACGGCGGGCAAGAACAACTTCGGGGACGGAGCCATCCCCAAACACAAAAGTATTGGGAGGGGGGTACGGGGGAGGGGAAGCCTCTCTTCAGAAAGGTCCTCCTCCCCCGCCCACTGCAAGGCAACTATTTCGTCGGCTCAATGAGTTCCTGACCGCCCATGTAGGGCACGAGGACCTTGGGGACCACGATGGAGCCGTCCTTCTGCTGATAATTTTCCATGATGGCCACCAGAGAGCGGCCGGTGGGCAGGCCGGAACCGTTCAGCGTATGCACCCACTCCGGCTTGCCGCCTTTGGGACGAAACCGGATGTTCGCGCGGCGGGCCTGGAAATCGACACAGTTCGAACAGGACGAAATCTCGCGGTAGGTCCGCTGACCGGGCAGCCACACTTCCACGTCGTAGGTTTTACAGGCGGAGAAGCCCATGTCCCCGGCGCAGAGCGTGATGGTGCGATACGGAAGTTCGAGACGTTCCAGCAGGGTTTCGGCGCTGCGGCGCATTTCCTCAAGATACTTGAAGGAGTCGTCGGGGTGCGTGATGTACACCATTTCGACCTTGGTGAACTGATGCTGGCGGATGTAGCCGCGCGTGTCCTTGCCCGCCGAACCCGCTTCCGAACGGAAGCAGGGCGTCTGGGAGCAATACCGCTTCGGCAGGGCTTCCTCGTCAAGGATCTCGTCGGCGTGGAGGTTGGTCACCGGCACTTCGGCGGTGGGGATCAGGTAGTATTCCCAATCCGCAACCTTGAAGAGATCTTCCTCGAATTTGGGAAGCTGGCCCGTGCCCTGCATGGTCTTGCGGTTGACCATGAGCGGAGGCAGGATTTCGGTACGGCCCTGCTCATGGTGGAAATCCAGATAGAAGCACACGAGCGCGCGCTCAAGGCGGGCGGCCCAGCCCCACGACACGGTGAAGCGGCTGCCGGCGAGCTTGGCTCCGCGCTCGAAGTCGAGGCCGCCGTTGTCGTTGCTCAGATCCCAGTGGTTCTTCACTTCAAAATCAAACTCGCGCGGCGTACCCCAGCGGTGCACTTCCACATTGTCGTTTTCGTCCACGCCGTCGGGAACGGAGGGGTCCGGGATATTCGGCACGGTGAGCATCCAGTCCGCGAGATCGGCCTTCACCGCTTCGGTGGCGCTGTCCAGCGCGCTGATGCGGGAAGAAAGATCGGAAAGGCTGGCGATGAAGGCTGCGGCGTCTTCCCCGTTGCGCTTCAGGCGGGCCACTTCGGCGGAGGCGCGGTTACGCTCGGCTTTGAGGGCTTCCACCTGAGCGAGCAGCTCGCGGCGCTTGTTGTCGAGTTCTTCAAAAGTACGCATGTTCAGGGGCGAATGGCGCTTCGCAAGAGCGGCGGCCACCACTTCGGGATTTTTCTGCAACAGTTTGAGATCCAGCACTTCAGCGCTCCTTGTCTTCCTGTATGAAGGGAAAAACCGCCGGACCGCGCACGGCGTCCGGGGATAGGGAACAAAACGCATCAAAAAATCCGGCGGGCACCCCTTCTCAGCCGCGATATGCAGCACCGGAAGGCTTTCCGCTCCGCCGTTTTGAATCCTCCAGTCTAGACAAGTTGGTATGCGCCGTCAACTGAATGAAGGCATAACCCCCGGCTAGCGGCTCCGGATTGCATCCCGCCCGCAAAAGGGATATCATTCTCCATTCTTCAGACAGTCCTTTCGGAGGTTCATCATGTCCATACTGATCCGTCGCGTTGTCACGCTTGCACTGACGCTGGTCACACTGACGCTCCTCGCCGCCTGCGGCCCGAGCAACAACGTACGCCTCATTTATAACACGAATACGAGCGCCGTCCTCCCCCTGCCCGGTTCGCCCAGCGTCGCCGTAGTCATGTTCAATGACGAAAGGACCCGCCAGTACATCGGGGAACGCAAGGACGGCTCGGTGTTCACCGCCAGCTCCACCATCGCCGACTGGTTCAGCCGCTCGCTCGCCGACGAACTCGGACGCCAGGGCGTGCAGGTTTCCTTCGCCTCCACGCTGGAACAGGCCCGCGCCGCCAACCCCACGTATATCGTGACCGGCTCCATCACCGACGTATGGCTGCAGGAACAGAGCACGACCCGCGTGCAGTGCACCATCAAGGCCAAGGTGGCCCTCTCCAACAAGAAGGGCGTGATCTATTCCGAAAACCTGAGCTCCTCGCAGGAGCGCCAGTTCATCCCGTCCGCTTCCGCCATCGAAAGCCTGCTGTCCGACACGCTCAAGGACCTGCTGGTTCCGGCCGCCAAGAAAATCCAGAGCCAGATCCACTGATCCCTGAGGCCTCATCAATAAAGACAAGGGGAGAGGAAAACCGTTTCCTCTCCCTTTTCCGTTTTCCCCTCTGCCGACGGGGCCGCCCGTCACGGTGACGCCATGCGAGAGGAACCCTGCAAGACCTACGGCCATCTTTTCCCCGCCGACCGGCACATTGCGGACGCCGTGGGCGCCGTGCTGTCAGATTGGAACATTCCCGAATGCACCGAACTGGAAGGCGATATTTTCCGCATCAGCTTCGAGGGCGTCTTCTTCCCCTTGGACGATGTGCTGGACGCCCTGCGCCCTTTGCTTTGCGCGGAAAGTTCCGGTAAAATCGACCTGATCGACATGGAAGCCTGGACGCTGACGCGCGCGGCCTTTTCCGGCACGGAAATAACGGTCAAAACCGTGGGGCTCAACCACGTGCTGGCCTATTCCGGCCACTGACGGGCCCCCTTTTCATCAGCGGCGTTTGCCTATACCTTTGTCGGCGCGCGGATTCTCCTCTTGCGGCATCATCCCGCCGCGGGACGGACAGGCTCCCAAGCACGGCCGCTCCGCTTTCACCAAACACGTATTCATCAATCCTGCCTCCCTGACACGCGGAATTACGCCCGGATGAGACAGGAAAACAACGAGGATCGCATGAAAGTCTATCTCATCGGCGCCGGACCCGGCGACCCCGGTTTGCTGACCATCAAGGGCAAGGACATTCTCGAAAAGGCCGATGTGGTCGTGTACGACTACCTCGCCAACGACACCCTGCTCGGCTATGCCCGGCCCGACGCGGAACGCATTTACGTCGGCAAGGTCGCCGGAAACCATGCGCTCCCGCAGGACGGCATCAACAAGCTCATCATAGAAAAAGCCAAAGAAGGCAAAATCGTCGCCCGGCTCAAAGGCGGCGACCCCTACATCTTCGGCCGGGGCGGCGAAGAGGCCGAGGAACTGCTGGACGCGGGCGTGCCGTTCGAGGAAGTCCCCGGCATCTCCAGCACCATCGCGGGCCCGGCCTATGCGGGCATCCCCTTGACGCACCGCAGTTTTTCCTCGTCCGTAACGCTCATCACCGGACACGAAAACCCCGATAAGCCCGGCTCCGTCCACAACTGGAAGGCCCTCGCCGCCAGCGCGAACACCCTCGTGTTCGTCATGGGCATGAAGAACCTTCCCGACATCGCCCGGAACCTCATCGAAGCGGGCCTTTCCCCCGACACCCCGGCGGCCCTCGTGCACTGGGGTACCACGGCGAAGCACCGCAGCCTCGCCGCCACCCTCGGGACGCTCCACGATGAAGGCGTCAGGCAGGGGTTCACCAACCCATCCGTCATCATCGTGGGCAAGGTCGTCACCCTGCGCGACCGCCTGAACTGGTTTGAACAGAAGCCCCTCCTCGGCCGCAGCGTGGTCGTGACCCGCGCCCGCGAACAAGCCAGCGGGCTTGCCGCGCAGCTTGCCGATCTCGGTGCCGAGGTCATCCAGTTCCCCACCATCGACATCAAGCCGCTCGAAGATTACTCCAGCGTCGACGACGCCGTCCGCAATCTCGGCGCATACGACTGGCTCATCCTCACCTCCGCCAACGGCGTCAAGTGTTTCTGGGAACGCCTTGAAGCGCAAGGGCTCGACGCCCGCGCCCTGTACGGCCTGCAGGTAGCGGCCATCGGCCCGGCTACGGCGCAGGCCGTGCGCGACCACGGCATCGCGCCCGACTTCGTGCCCGAAGCCTATATTGCGGAAAGCGTCGCCGAGGGGCTTATCCAGCTGGGCATGGACGGCAAGAAAATCCTCCTGCCCCGCGCCCGCGAAGCCCGCGAAGTGCTGCCCGAAGAGCTCCGCAAGGCCGGGGCGCAGGTCGACGTGCTGCCCGTCTACGAAACCGTACCCGCCGCCGCGCACCGTGACGAAGTGCTCCAGCGCCTTGAGGCCGGGACCCTCGACGCGGTGACCTTCGGCTCTTCGTCCACGGTGGACAACTTCTTTGCCCAGATCCCCGCCGATACCATCAGGAACCAGCCTGAAGGCAAGCGCGTGAAGTTCGCCAGCATCGGTCCCGTGACCACCAAAACGCTCGCCAAGTACGGTTTTGCCTGCGACATCCAGCCCGAGGACTTCACCATCCCCGCGCTGGTCAAGGCGCTGGCGGCCTATTACGAAAAGCAGGGGGCCTAATCATGTCCTTGAAACTCGCCGTCCTCGCCTCGGGCAGCGGCACGAACTTTCAGGCGATGGTCGACGCCGTCCGGCGCGGCGCGCTGGATGCCGACATACGCCTTGTGATCTGCAACCGGCCCGGTGCGAAGGTCATCGAACGCGCAAAGGCCGCCGGGATCATCTGCGCCGTGATGGATCACAAGCTGTGGCCGAGCCGCGAAGCTTATGATCTGGCGGTGGCGGACGCCATCCTGAAGTCGGGGGCGGATACCGTGGCCCTTGCCGGGTACATGCGCATGTTGACGGCGGGCTTCCTGAACGCGTTCCCGCATCGCGTGGTCAACGTCCATCCCGCCCTGCTGCCCTCCTTCCCCGGTATCCACGGCGCGGCGGACGCGCAGGCATGGGGCGTGAAAATCACGGGCTGCACCGTGCATCTTGTCGACGAGATCATGGACCACGGCGAGGTGATCATACAGGCCGCCGTGCCCGCCATCGCGGGCGAGCCGCTCGACGATCTCCAGAGCCGTATCCACGCGCAGGAACACCGCATCTATCCGCAGGCGCTCCAGTGGCTTGCCGAGAACCGGATCAAGATGGACGACGACGGGCGCTCCCTGCATCTCCTGCCCGGCTCCCGCCCTCTCGCCGCTCCCGCTCCCGGCGTGCTCGTCAGCCCGCCGCTTGAGGAAGGCTTTTAGAGGAAGATCTTATGATGCGGAGGGGAGAGGGGACCGTTCTTCAGAAAGATCCCCTCTCCCCCTCCAAGCTGCAGGAGCCGTTCGCTCCTCCCGCTCCCAAGGCTTTCCCATGAGGGCTCCAAACCGGCTCCGGATGAGCGCGGTACGGGTCGACCAAAGCCTTCCCGATGGATGGGGGATGAAGCGCTCCAGACAGCCCAAGCGGAAAAAGTGGGCATACCCGGAATTGAAAAACGCACAGGGGACGAAAAAGAACGGTCGACACTGCTCCGGCGACTGGTTATAACACGGCACCTGACGAATAAAACCAGCTTTTCCTTCCCATTGAAAACGGCCGTCCCGTGCAGCCAGCGGAATCAGCAGTTGGGCGCGAAGTGACAGCCCTTGATTCTAGAAGGACAAGGGGTTGAAAAAAGAAGAGGGACAAATCGGCGGACGGCCCTCCAAGGACCGTAGGCGTTAGGCGAATCTTTCGGACTTGCGGACATTGAGAGCGACGCGGCTTTCTCCAGAATATTTTCTCTTCCCACACCAACCTTTAAGGATGCAGCCATGTTTCCGCCGAAACCACCGCAGGGCGCGGACCCGCGCATGTACTTTTTCCTGTTCCTCCTGACGCTGGGCACGACGCTCGGCTATCAGGGGTGGACTCTCCTCTACACGAACTTCGCGGTGGAAAGCGCCCATCTTTCGGCGGCGGACAACGGCCTTGTGCAGTCGCTGCGCGAAGTGCCGGGACTGCTCGGATTTTTGATCATCCCCCTGCTCCTCGTCATGAAAGAGCACCGGGTGGCTGCGGTAGCCGCGCTGGCGACCGGCCTCGGCACAGCGCTGACCGGCTTTTTCCCCTCTTTCGTGCCCGTCATCCTGACGACGCTGCTCATGTCCTTCGGCTTCCACTTTTTTGAGGCCGTCAACCAGTCCCTGCTCCTCCAGTATTTCGATGTCCGCACCACGCCAGTGGTCATGGGCAAGCTCCGCGGCCTTGCGGCGGGCGGCAGCCTCGCGGCGTCGGTTTTCGTATTTTTCTGCTCCGATTTTCTGCCGTATACGATGATGTTCCTCATCGTGGGCGTCCTGTGCATGTTCACCGGCGTCTGGGGCCTGTTCCTTGATCCGACGAACAAGGAGCTGCCCATTCAGAGCAAAAAAATGGTTTTCCGCAGGAAATATTGGCTGTTTTACCTGCTGACCCTTTTTCTCGGCGCGCGGAGGCAGATATTCATCGTTTTCGCCCTGTTCCTGCTGGTCGAGCATTTCCGGTTCTCGGTCAATACCGTTTCCGTCCTCTTCATGATCAACTATGCGATCAACTGGTTCCTCAACCCGCTCATCGGGCGGACCATCAACCGTATCGGCGAGCGCAAGCTCCTCAGCATCGAATATTCCACCGCCATTCTGGTGTTCACCGGCTACGCCACCACGGGCAGCGCGTGGGTCGCGGGCGTGCTTTACATCATCGACTACATCGTGTTCAACTTCTCCATCGCCCTGCGTACTTTTTTCCAGAAGATAGCCGAACCGCAGGACATCGCCCCGACCATGGCCGTGGCCCAGACCATCAACCATGTCGCCGCCATTTTCGTGCCCGCGCTCGGCGGCTGGCTGTGGGTGGAGTTCGGTTACCAAATCCCGTTCTTCATCGGTGCGGCGCTTTCCAGCTGCTCGCTCCTGCTCGTGCAGATCATCGACAGAGAAATAAGGCTGCACGCGCCCGCCAAGGCTTGATGCATCACAAGGAACACGTTAAAGAATCTTCATATTCAAGCCCTCAGGAGGCACTTGTATGCACGCCTATCTCCGCTCGCTGGCTTTGGGCCTAGCCCTGCTGCTGCCCGCCGTCCCCGCCTTCGCCGCTGATGCTCCGGCCAAAACCGACGCCGCCATCCCCGACAAGCCCACGCGCATCACCGAACGCAATACGCCGGTGGCCGTGGAATACGAAGGCAACGACAGCATCGGCTCCCGCCTCGCCACGCGCGTCAAGGAAACCCTCAACTCCAGCAACCTGTTTTCGCTTACCGACAAGGACACGCCCAAAATCCGTATCCTCATCGCCACCCAGCCTGAATTCAAAGACCGCCCGGGCGTGGGCTCGGCCTATGCGGTGGTCTGGGTCTTCTCCCAGTCGGAGAACATCCTGCGCCATTATCTGACCCGCGAAGTCGGCGTCGTCACGCCGGATGAAATCAACGGGCTGGCCGCCAAGCTTGTTGAAGAAACCGACAGCCTCGCTACCCGGTACGGGTACCTGTTCCAGTAATCGGAGTATACGCCGGGCATGAGCGTCATCACGCAGGCATTCAGCGACGCCTTCCAGCTTCTTGCAAGCGGCGACGAAGAAACGTTCGCCGCGGTTCAGGCCACGCTGTCCACCTCGGGACTCGCCATGCTCGGCTGCATCATCCCCGGCGTGCCGCTGGGATTTCTGCTTGGCTACACCCGCTTCCCGGGCCGCAACATGCTCCGCATCCTCGTGGATACGGCCCTCTCTTTCCCCACTGTCGTGCTTGGCCTGCTGGTCTATCTCCTGCTTGCCCGGCAAGGGCCGTTCGCCGATTTCGAGCTGTTGTTCACCGTGCCCGGCATCGCCATCGGGCTGGCCCTGCTCGGCCTCCCCATCGTCATCGCCCACACCTGCCTTGCCGTGGAACAGGCCGACAGGCTGCTTGCCCCCACGCTCCGCACGCTCGGCGCGGGGCCGTGGCAATTGCTGTTCTCCACAGTCCGCGAACTGCGTTTCCACCTGCTCACGGCCTGCATCACGGCTTTTGGGCGCGTGGTTTCGGAAGTGGGCATCTCCATGCTGGTCGGCGGCAACATCAAATGGGCCACCCGGACCATCACCACCGCGATCACGCTCGAAACGGGCAAAGGCGACTATGCCCGCAGCATTGCGCTCGGCATCGTGCTCGTGACGCTGGCGTTTGCCCTGAATATGGGCCTTGCCGCCCTGCGCCGGAGGATGGGCCCATGACCCCGCTCTTCCATCTGGAAAACATCGTCCGGGCCTATCCCGATCCCGCAAGCCGCGACCCCCATGCCGTCCGCACCGTCCTGAACCTTTCCGAACTGGACATCCGCGCCGGGGAAATTCTGGGCATCCGAGGCCACAACGGGAGCGGCAAATCCACCCTGCTCCGCATCATCGCCCTGCTTGAACCGCCGGACAGCGGCACCCTCCTTTTCGAAGGCAGGCCCGCCGGGACTGAAGATCTGCATCTGCGCCGTCAGGTTACCCTCCTGCTCCAGACGCCGTACCTGCTCTCGCGTTCCGTAGCCTCAAACGTGGCTTACGGCTTGCGCGTCCGGGGCATCAGCAGCGCCTCCGAGCTTCAAAACCGGATCGCCGCCTCTCTCCTTGCCGTGGGCCTCGATCCCGCCGTCTTCCTGCATCGCCGCCGTCATGAGCTTTCCGGCGGGGAATGCCAGCGTGTGGCCCTCGCCGCCCGTCTGGCCCTGCGCCCCCGGGTTCTTTTAATGGACGAGCCCACCGCCAGTGTGGATCAGCAGAGCGCAGAGCGTATTGCCCGCGCCGCGCGTCATGCGGCGGATTCAGGTTCAGCCGTCGTCGTCGTTTCGCACGACCACGAATGGATCACGCCGCTCTCCGACCGTCTCGTCACGTTACGGGAGGGGAAGCTGGTGGAGTGAAAATCGGGGGAGGGGAGAAGGCGTCCAAAGAGAACTTTATGAAGAAACCTCTTTTCGGTTTTCG
>OGZT01000269.1_pt1 | contig 42554 bp, 33 predicted proteins | sample 1576891 | NCBI WGS metagenome assembly OGZT01 (sample SAMEA3541521, study PRJEB24748) | human gut metagenome | biome: human gut; feature: human-associated habitat; material: faeces | place: China | collected 2012 | reverse complement strand
TTCATCGGGCATCAGTTTATTACGTCTTGCTTTGTCGGCCATTGATGCGATATTGGCTGCCAGTCCACTTATATTTAACTTGTCTGCATTCTTAACCACGGGTACTATCAGGTTTCCGTCTGGTAGAGATACTGCAAAGCCGACATTGATATATTTCTTTTCGATAATGTTATAACCATCAACCGAAGAGTTTACTCTAGGGAAATCTTTCAATGCTTTAGCAGAGGCTTCTACTATTGCAGGCATGTATGTAAGGCTGATACCTTCGCGTTTTTTGAATGCGTCTTTGTTTTGCTCGCGCCATTTTACCAATTTGGTAACATCCACTTCTATCACATTGGTTACGTGTGGAGAAATCTTCTTGGACGAAACCATACGGTCTGCAATGATTCTGCGGATAGGATCCATAGCGATAACAGTTTCGTTTTCGCCTGCAGAAACCGGAGCAGAAACAGTCTTCGGTGCACTTTCCTGAGCCTGAGCTGGTGCTGCTTTGGGGGCTTGTGGCACTTCTGCCGGTTGAGCTTTTGGTGCGGGTGCCGGAGCAGGTATACCTGATTTTTTACTTGCGATATACAAATCGATATCCTTTTTGCTCAAACGACCTTCGTAGCCTGTGCCGGGGATGGCATCAAGTTCTTCTTTTCCTATTTTAGCGGTTTTTGCTACTTGAAGTACAACAGGTGAATACCATCTGTCGCCGCTTGATTTGCTTAGCGGTTGATTTGATGCTTCCTGTGCCGGAGCTGCTACCGGAGTTTCTGTTTTTGTTTCTGCTGCCGGAGCAGATTCTTCTACGTCGCCTTCTCCATCGAGCGAAACTATAGCAACAACAGTACCTACGGCAACGGTGTCTCCTTCGTTGAATAACAATTTCAGAATTTTACCTTCTACCGGAGATGGTATTTCAGCACTTACTTTAGCCGTGTTTACTTCAAATAATATGTCGTCTTCTTCGATATTATCTCCGACCTTAACAGACCAGGAAATAATAGTACCTTCAGTGATACTTTCGCCCAACTTGGGCATTTTTATTTCAAATGTTGCCATAAAATTTATAGTTTTAAGGTCGTGCAGACCTATTTGTTATTTTTTGTAATATGAAATCCTTTTACGGTCTCAGAGCTTTTTATTGACTTTGCAAGCATAAGAGCAAGACTTGATTATGGTTTACAATGTGTCATTAAATACACTCGGTTGCTTAGGGAAACGCCGTTGACTTAGAGACTTGTTTCTCTGCTTTTCCGTAAAAGTTCCATTCTTTAGTTGAATATTTTTTTTCTTTTAAAATGTTGATAGCATCTATATCCGTATCGTTGATCTTGTATATTTTGTTTTGCGGGTTTTCATTCAGAAAATAATTGAAAACGAAATCCTTTAAATAGGCGATATCCATAGGACGATCCAGATTTTCGAGAATATTGGTTACCGGGCTTTTTACTGATTTGACGTAAACTTTCGAATCTTTTATATTTTCAACCTGTTTAGGGTCACTGTCCAAGGTGGTCGTTAAAGTTTTCAAATCAGAAGAGAAGAGCAATGTAGCGTGATACATGACCCTATCTTTGTGGACGCACTGCGCACTTCCCGATATTTTCAAGCCGTTGACATTAATCGTGCGTCTATTGTCTGATTGAGCCTCTATACCGAGGTTTGACAATAAATCTACAGTCCGAGCCGTAAAGCGGTCGAAATCGGCATTGTTGTTTCGCTCTATAAATGTCAGGTTAATGTTCCCGAGATCGTGAAATACGCTGCCGCCTCCGGTGAGCCGTCTAACTATTTTTATCTGTTTTTTCTCTACAAAATCAAGATTTACTTCTGCCAGCACATTTTGATATTTACCTATAATGACGGATGGCTCATTTTGCCACAACATAAAAATGTCTTCCGAAAAATTTTTCAGAAGATATTCCTCCATTGCCATATTGAAATAAGGATCAGTGTATGTGTTGTTGATACAGAGCATATATTTGGTTCTTTTTAAGAGAATAATGTTTCGTGAATGATCTCTCCCACAGTAGGGTGCGGGTAAACATGCTTACGGAATTCTTCTACTGTATCACCGTTCTCGATAGCGATTCCTGCGACGAGTATCAACTCCGATACAGGGTTGCCTAACATGTGGCATCCGATAATCTGCTCATTCGAATTGACTATAATTTTGCATAGTCCGCTTCCTCCTTCGTTTTCAGCTATAAAACGACCCGAATATGACATGGGCAATTTCAAAACCCGGAATGCTTCGCCATTGGCTGTAAGCTCTTCTTCTGTTTTGCCTACTCCTGCAATTTCGGGATTGGTATAAACTACTCCGGGTATAGCTTTGTAGCTCATGCGGTCGTCTTCGCCGGCAATATGGTGAATAGCTACCTCTCCTTCGCGTATAGCTGTATGCGCCAACAGAGAGAATCCTGTGATGTCTCCGGCTGCATATACACGGGGATGTGATGTTTGCATGAATTCATTGACTGCAACGCCATTACCCTTCATTGCAATGTTTAGCGTTTCGAGTCCGAGGTCTTTAGTAACAGGACGACGGCCAACACTAACCAATACTTTATCGGCTTCTATGGTTTGAGATTTTCCGTCCTTTTCGACTACTACACCTTTGGCGGTTACTTCGGTAACTTTGGTATTCAGATAAAATTTGACACCTTTCTTGCCATAGTCAGTACGGAGCATTGCAGATGTTTCTTTATCCATAGCTCCAAGTATTTCGGGCATCATCTCGATAATGTGTACCTGAACACCCATGCTGGTGAATATTGAAGCGAATTCCATCCCGATAACACCACCGCCTATGATCGCCAGTGATTTAGGAAGCTCAGTGCTTTCCAGAGCTTCTTTAGAAGTCCAGAATTGAGTATCGGAAAGTCCTTTGATCGGAGGGATAACTGTTTCTGATCCGGTGCATAGCAGTATATATTTTACACTGTAAGTTTTTCCGGCAGCCGAAATTTGGATTTCATCATCTTTTTCACCCAGAATGGTTGCCGTTTCTTTCACTACGGTTACTCCTGCCGATGACAGTTTATAACCGACTCCTCCCGTTAGTGTCTGTACAACTTTGTCTTTGCGCTTGATTATTTTGGGATAATCAGCGGACGGGTTTCCGTTAACCGAAATTCCATACTTATCGGCAGTTTTGAAACTGTCGAATATCTTAGACGAATACAAAAGTGTTTTGGTTGGTATGCAACCCTCATTCAGACAAACACCTCCAAGATATTTTTTCTCGAAGAGTATTGCCTGCAATCCGTTTTCGGCAGCCTTTTCTGCTGCGTTGTATCCGGCGGGGCCTCCTCCAATAATTGCTATATCAAAATCCATGATTTATTTATAAATTTATAGTTGTTTATTATAAGTAACAGTAAGTATTTGGTGACATATTCGGCTGGATAACTTTTTATAGAAATTCGGCTGATAAATCACTAAATAGGTCTGAGACCTTCTAATGATAGTCTTAAAACACTTATATGCTGAAATATGTTTAATAGACTATGTTTATGTGAGATAGAGTTATTGCTATCTGCACTTGAAAGTATCCTATGTTTTTGACGGGCAGAGAGAACAAATGGTCGATGAATTTTTATTTTTTATCGAATAAAGTGTATAGTTCTTGGGTATTTGGTTTTCTTTGTAGAAATTTGTATGAAATAGCTTCATTTATTTCTTAACAACTTTTCTGCTAATGAGAACTAAATTTTTCCTTTTTTTATTTTTAGCTGCGTTCGCTCCTTTGTTTTTTGCTTGCAGCGACGATGATAATAATGACGATGCCAACGTCGATAATCCCGGTGAACAATCGGATAATGCTTATGTAAATAACTGGACTTATGAGAAGATGGACGAATGGTATTTGTGGCGTGACCAGATGCCCCAGAAAACATCTCTGAATTTTGAGTCCAATCCCGAAACGTTTTTTAATAGTTTGTTGTATTCTAATGAATGGCCTAAAAATGCAGGTTCTTATTTTTCAAGAATAGAATCTTCTCACGATGATCTGTTGAAAACTGCGTCTTTAGAGTCTTCTACCACAACTGCTTCTATTGGATTTGAGTATATCGCAACTTATACTGATAATACTTATACTGATGTTGCATTTATAGTAACATATGTGTATCCGAAAACTAATGCAGCGGAAAAAGGCTTGAAACGTGGCGATATCATTTTTAAGGTTAATAACCAGACAGTGACGAAGACTAATTACTCTACGATCTTATCGGGGAGTGACAGCTACACTTTCTATATTAATAATTATGCTGATTATAAAGAGTTTAATCTTACCATAACCGCAACTCTTAATTACGAAGAAAATCCGATATTTACTGATAGTATTTATGTTAAGAATGGTCATACAATAGGATATCTGGCTTATAATTCATTTACTCCGAAAGATTTGATAAATAGGGAGTACGATGTTCAATTGCTAAATATACTGTCTGATTTCAAATCGAAAGGGGTTACCGATGTCGTCTTGGATCTCCGTTACAATGGTGGTGGATACTTATCCTCTGCTCAAGCATTGGCCAGTGCTTTAGTTCCGACCCTGAACACATCCAATATAATGGATATAATGAACTATAATTCTGTGAAACAAGCAGAATTAGATAAATTATCGGATACAAATGCTACGAAAATCAGTTATATGTATGATTATTTTGTAGATAAGATTTATAGCAGTTCTAATAAACAGTTAGCAACGGTTGCTAATTTGGGGAGTCAGTTGAATAGCTTATATATAATCGGTACAGAACAGACTGCATCGGCAAGCGAATTGATTATAAATGCCTTGAAGCCTTATTATTCGGATGCTTCTAAGACGCTGAAAGTCGTAGGAGAAACCACCGTAGGTAAAAATGTCGGGTCTTTTGCTATTTATGAAGATGATGACGACCGCAATACATATGTCTTATGGCCTATCAGTTTTAAAATATATAATAAAAATAAAGAGTCGGATTATTCTAATGGTTTCACTCCGGATATAGTTGTTGATGAATTTGACTACCTGACAGTGAAAAATGTCGGTTGGAAAGAATTGGGAGATACCGATGAAGCTTTATTCAGTGCAGCTATTGCCGATATGACCGGAGTCCAAGCCCATTCGGCTGTATTACGTTCTTCTCCTGCTCTTAATTTAAAAGTATTAGGTTCTTCGAATGATAAAAAAGTGTTGAATAAGAAACTGATACATCTGAAAAATATATACTCTCTTTGAGTCTGATTCAGAGCATATATAAAAGGAAGCGCCTGTCTTTAATAAAGACAGGCGCTTCCTTCGTAATTTATTTTATAAGAAAAGATTGCACCATTGGTCGAATTGGTTTACTGAGCGTTCACCGAATCGGGCAAGCTTATATCGTATTTTTTCAACAGATTTTTCCTGTCCCAGATGTGTTTTAGAGAAGAAGCAGTCTGCAAAACAAATAACCTGCTCTTCGATGCTTATAGGCATCATATCCCGATGAGGTACCGGTAGATTTTGATCTATAATCTCCTGTAATTGAAGACCTGCTCCTGTATGACGTTCACAAACAAGAGCATGTTTCGGGAAACCCTCCTTTTGCAATAATTCACTACCCAAATATCCGTGTGCCATATAGGGGTATTCGCCATGGCAATCAATAGAAGGCGCATTCGTTTTGAATATACCAATATCGTGCAGCATTCCGGCTTCTCTTACAAACTGGATGTTAATATTTAATTCGGGATGGTTGCGGGCTATATCCAAAGCCTTTTTGGTAACATCCGAGCTGTGATTAATAAGGATGTTATAAAGATTCGAATTCTGTTCGTAGTATTTGTTAATTATATCTATCGGGTTCATTTTTGTCTTTATTCTATGATCTTAAGCTAAATCATAATGTATTATAATATAATAACATTTATCTTTACAAGGTAAATAACGGATTCTATGAAAAAAGGTTTTCTTTTGTCGCTTGTTTTTTTATTACTCGCTTTCCAAATTCAGGCAGTGAGCAATATTAAGGTCGGAGCCGACCGCTTCGATAAACTTTTACCTCTGATAAATAATAAACGTGTAGCTCTGGTGGTAAATCATACCAGCTGCCTGTCGAACGGTACACATTTATTGGACGCATTGATATCCGAAAGTGTAAATGTAACTAAAATTTTTGCGCCTGAGCATGGATTCAGAGGAAATGCAGATGCGGGCGAGCTAATTGTCAACGGAAAAGATCCGAAGACAGGTCTGCCTGTTGCCTCTCTGTATGGTCGAACTAAAAAACCGACTTCTGAAATGTTACAGGATGTGGATGTGGTAATTTTTGATATACAAGATGTCGGAGCTCGTTTTTATACATACATCAGCACAATGCACTATGTAATGGAAGCATGCGCTGAGAATAATAAGCTCTTGATTGTTCTGGATAGGCCTAATCCCCATGATTATATTGACGGCCCGGTGTTGAAACCTGCTTATAAATCGTTTGTAGGAATGCACCCTATTCCGGTATTACATGGATTGACTATCGGGGAATTAGCCGGGATGATTAACGGAGAAGGATGGCTTTCGGGTTCGAAAAAATGTGATCTGACAGTAATAAAGGCAGAGGGCTGGAAGCACCGTGATAAATATTCGTTACCTATAAAACCCTCACCGAATCTTCCAAATGATCAATCAATAAGTTTATACGCATCGTTGTGTTTTTTTGAGGCTACAAATGTAAGTGTAGGGCGTGGAACATATTATCCTTTTCAGGTAATCGGTTATCCCGATTCTCGTTTCGGCTTGTTCACCTTCACTCCTGTTGCTCTTGAGGGATTTGATAAAAATCCTTTGCAAAAAGACAAGATTTGTTATGGTATTGACCTGCGGAACGAGAAATTTGATCAGGGATTGACCCTGAAGTACCTGATACAGTTTTATAAAAAATCGGGGCAGGGAACTAAATTCTTCAAATCTCCTAAATTTATGAATATGCTGGCCGGATCGGATCAGTTGCAACGGCAAATTGTATCGGGGATGTCTGAGTCTGCCATCCGTAAAACTTGGGCCGGTGATTTGATGTTATATAAGAATAAGAGAAAAAAATATCTTCTTTATGAAGACTAAGGCTATAAGCCTTTCGTGATGTTAATGAGTAACAGAAAATATTAGTGATATATTAAAAAAAAAATAACTGGCTGATGCTGTTATGTTTGTAAAGTTAATAGATAGGTCTGAGACCTCAAAAGAAACAACGAGACTGTTATAGATTGTTAGGTAAAAAATAAAAAGAGATGAGTGAAGTCAGATATTGCCCCCTTTGTGGCAAGCCGATAAATGGTAATGAGGATTTTTGTGAAGATTGCCATGACCATATGGAACATCAGTATGCAACTGATTTTCTCGAAGCTACTCCGGCGCCGTTGTATGATATAACCAAAGATTATAAACCCGAGGAAGAAGATGTTGAGGAGGAAGACGATACTGAATTCGAAAAGGATGAAGAAAGGCCTCTTATAGAACCAAAGAAAAAGAAAGGTCTGTCGAAGAGAGTAATTTATCTTATAATTCTATGTCTTGTTTTGGTGGCGGCCGGTGTTTTTGTTGGGATAAAGATGTATCAGCAAAAGCAATTTGAAGAACAAGAATTGAAGTTCTGGAATAGTTGTGTGGAAGAAAATACTCCCGTGGCTTACTCTAAATATCTGGTCACATATCAGCATGGAAAGTTTGCAGAGGAGGCTAATAAACGTATTCGGGATATTCGGAAAGCAGAAGCTGATAATTGGGAGAAATTAAAAAAATCGTCTGATATCAATGCTTTTTATACTTATATAAGCGAAAATCCAAAGACTCCATATATGTCTCAGATAAGGAATATAATGGATTCGTTGTCATGGCTATCTACGGTAAAGGATAATACTGCTGATGCTTATAAAGCTTATCTGGAGAATGTTAAACTGGAAAATGTTTCGGGACAGCATGTCGAAGAAGCAAAAGAACATTATGCTTATCTGTCTTCTATTTCTGTAGTAGAGGGTGCTGCTTTGGCTAATGTGAAACTCAGTATCAATGATTTTTACAAGAAACTGTCTCAGAACAATCAAAAAGACCTTTTGAAAGAATTTGCTTCTTCCGTATTTTATTATACACAGCAAATGACTTCTACCGATGTTGTAGCCCAGATTACAAAAGAGAGAAAAGATAATAAGATCAAAAAAGTGACTTATACGCCTGTTGAAGAGTCTATTTATGCAAAAAAAGATAACAAAGGCAGTTTTTTTATAGAGTTGGCTGTCAAATCGGAAACTTCTTACAATATAAGAAAGAAGAAAGACGAAACTCATACATCCAATCTTGTGATGGAGCTCGACTCTACAAGGCTGGTTAGATCTATAAAAGTAAAGGGATGATATGACCGTAGAGAAAGAAATTGTCGATAGCGAAGAATTATTGATTCATGCAATGAAAAATGCCGATGTGGATGTCTTGGATAATCTGATTTCAGATAGTCTTATCTTTAATGCCCCAACGGGAGAGATTATAACCAAGGATATGGATTTATCGACTTATCGTTCCGGAAATATGGTTTTGGATAACCTCGATTGTCTTAGCCGTGAGATTCGTGTTTTTGATGATGTGGTTGTAGTTTCGGCAAAAGTATTCATGAAAGGGGCTTTTTTTCAACAGCCTATTGAGGGTGAAGTCCGTTTTCTTCGTACATGGAAAAAGTTTTCCGGGCGATGGATGGTCATTGCCGGATCGAGTGTATTTATTCATTGAATCGATTAATACTATAATAAAAAAGGGAGTCTTTCGTCGACGAAAGACTCCCTTTTTTATTATAGTTAGTGACCTTACATTATACCTCTTTCACGAAGTTTTTCCTGCCATTTCCAGGCAGAAGCCATAGTGTCGGATATAGGAGTCTGAGCAGTCCAGCCTAATACTTTATTGGCTTTCTCCGGATCAGCCCATATCTTAACGATGTCTCCTTCGCGGCGTCCGACAATTTTATAGTTCAGTTTTACGCCGGTAACTTTTTCGAAGACATTAATCAGTTCCAAAACAGATAAACCTGTTCCGGTTCCTAAGTTAAATATCTCTACTTTGTCGTTCGATTTATCCTGTAGCATTCTGTCCATCGCTACCACGTGAGCTTTAGCCAGATCCACCACATTGATAAAGTCACGTACGCATGATCCGTCAGGAGTTTCGTAATCGTCGCCGAATACACTTAATTCTTTACGGATACCCATTGCAGTCTGTGTGATAAAAGGAACCAGATTTTGAGGAACTCCATTAGGCAATTCACCTATTTCTGCAGAAGGATGAGCTCCTACCGGATTGAAATAGCGAAGGATAATGCTTTTGATATTTGCTCCTGATCTGATGAAGTCCTGAATGATTTCTTCATTAATCTGTTTCGTGTTTCCATAAGGAGAAGCAGCAGGTTTGATCGGTGCGGTTTCGTCAATAGGATTAACATCTGGCTCTCCGTATACAGTACATGATGATGAGAATACAATGCCTTTTACATTAAATTCGGGCATCAATTCAAGTAAATTGATAAGCGAAACCAGATTGTTTTTGTAATATAACAGCGGTTTCTGTACCGATTCTCCGACAGCCTTGCTTGCTGCAAAATGGATAATTCCGTTGATCGGTGCATATTTAGTGAATACATTTTTCATTGCGTCCGAGTCATTGCAGTCTACTTCTTCGAAGGCAGGGCGGATACCTGTTATACGCTCTATACCATCAATGCTGTCGGCTGTCGAATTAGACAAGTTATCTACTACTACCACATCGTATCCGGCATTTTGAAGTTCAACCACTGTATGTGAACCTATATATCCGGCTCCTCCCGTAACTAAAATTTTTTGTTTCATTGCAGTACTTTATTAGTATGATTATTTTTTATCTTTCCATTCTTATATGCGGAATATCGTCTTCAAGATATGGTTCGCTTATCTGTACAAAACCATGGTTTTCGTAAAATGTTTTCAGATATTGTTGAGCTGATATAGTTAGAAGGGTTTCTCCTAGTACGGTTTTCTGTAATTCTATAGCTTTATCCATCAATATGTGCCCGTATCCATATCTTCGGCAGTCGGCAGGAACGACTACACGTCCTATGCTGGCGTTTTCGAAATAGTCGCCCTTAGCGAACAAACGGCAGTAGGCAATTAATCTGTCTTTAATATATCCTTGCAGGTGTAAAGCCTTCTGATCTTTAAAATCAGGATCGAGATATGGGCATACTTGTTCTAAAACGAACACATCGGATCTTAGATGAAGTATTTTATACAATTTATGTATATCTAGTTCATCGAATTTGTCGATTACCCATCTTATAGAATTTCCATCGTGGGACATTAGCATTATGTTAAAGCGAACTGCAAATTTATATTATTTTTTTTATTCGTACGTCTACATATCGGTCAATTTTAAGCAGATTTGTGTTATAGACTGAATTTAATGGAGTACGGGATGATACGAGCAGACTGTAATGTAAATTTTATCTAGGGAGCCAGCCCCTTTTGTCTTTTTTATCTATCGTAAAAGCGTTCTTTGAATGGTTGGTATCTGATGAGACAATTTGAAAATATGCCAATAAGGTAACAATGAGAAAAGTGTATTTTCAGTGTAACCTTTGTCACCTTTTATTATTTATCTTTTCGGAAAATATCGGAAAGCCCTATAACCTTAAAACAGAAAAGAGTATCTTTGTTATATTAATAAGTTACAGCAAGTATTTGATGATGAACTCCGGAAAACCTATATATACATTGACGAAAGACGAACGGATATATGCGCAAAAACGTATTGATGTACTTTTTGCAGGAAGTGAATCTTTCATCGCTTATCCGTTGAGGATTGTATTCTCTCGGCGTGAACCGGAGGAGGGAAAGCCTCTTGCTGCGATGCTGGTGAGTGTATCGAAAAAACGATTCAAACGAGCTAATAAACGTAATAGTGTGAAACGGATGGTGAGGGAAGTTTTTCGTTTGCATAAACATCGCTTTGCGGATGTTTCTGCGACAGCCGGAATATCTTTAGATGTTGCGTTCCTTTACCTGAAAGACGAACTTCCGTCTTTCGCGGAAATAGAAAAGTCGATGCTGAAAACGATAAATGTATTAACCGATAAATTGACGAAGAAGGATCCGGATGAAGGTAATTCGTAAAATATTATCAGCTATTGTATTGGGGTTGGTTTACTTTTACCGGTATTCTATCTCTCCTTTGAAGCCTCCTACATGCAGGTATAGTCCTACATGTTCGGAATATGCGATACAAGCTGTGAAAAAATACGGACCGTTTAAAGGAACGTGGCTCGCTATAAAGCGCATCGGCAGATGTCACCCGTGGGGAGGTCACGGATTTGATCCGGTTCCTTGACGTAAAAGAACATAAACAAAAATTATATTATATAGAGACTTATTGATGATGCAGTCTCGCAGAAATAACCTTACCTTTATAATCGAAGAAAGAAAAACAAACAAATAACTTATGCTTAATATAGGATGTCACTTGTCGTTGTCGAAAGGATATGAAGCGATGGGTAAAGATGCTCTTAAGATAGGAGCCAATACATTTCAGTTTTTTACACGTAATCCTCGTGGTGGAAGTGCCAAAGAGATAGACCCGAAGGATGCCGATGCTTTGGCTGTATTAGTGAAGGCTAATAATTTTGCTCCATTGTTGGCGCATGCTCCGTATACGATGAATTTGTGTTCGGCAAAACCCGAAACTCGTCAGTTTGCCAAAGAAATGATGGCTGACGATTTGGCTCGTATGGAAATTTTGCCTTGTCATTTGTATAATTTTCATCCAGGCAGTTACACTACACAAGAGATCGATGTGGCTATCGGTCAGATTATAGATGCATTGAATGAGGTAATCAAGCCCGATCAGACTACGATAGTTTTACTCGAAACTATGGCAGGCAAAGGCAGCGAAGTTGGTCGTACATTCGAAGAATTACGTCAGATTATCGATGGTGTTAAACTTCAGGATAAGATGGGTGTTTGCTTAGATACCTGCCATGTATACGATGCAGGTTATGATATTGTGAATGATCTGGATGGTGTGATCGATCATTTTGACAAGGTCGTAGGGCTGGATAGGTTAAAAGCAATTCACCTCAACGACAGCATGAATCCGATGAACAGCCACAAAGACCGTCATCAAAAAATAGGAGAGGGAAGTTTGGGCTTAGAAACATTCCGTAAGGTCATTAATCACCCGAAACTACGTCATTTACCGTTTAATCTGGAGACACCCAACGAGCTCGACGGATATCAAAAAGAGATAGAGTTGTTGCGCAGCGAGTATGTTGAAACAGTAGCACAGCTTGTTTGATAAAAGTTGTATAATGCACAAACAATTGCCCCCGAAAGTTTGTTCTCTAGGGGAGATTAAATAGGTCTGTGACATAAAAAATCAAAATACATTATGATATATATAGCTCTGCCTGATGATAAAGTCAGAAGGCTTTCTTTTTATCTGGCAATGGAAGAATATATTGCCCATAATATAGATGAGGACGAATGTTTCTATATGTGGCAAGTGAACCCAACTGTGATCTTTGGTCGCAATCAGTTGATGGAAAACGAGGTGAATCTCGATTATGTTCGTGCCAACGGAATAGAAACATATCGCCGGAAATCGGGTGGGGGATGTGTCTATGCCGACTTTAGTAACATCATGTTTTCATACATAACTAAGGACCGAAATGTGAGTTTTACTTTTCTCAGTTATCTGCAACGGGTGGCTTTAACTCTGCAAAAACTGGGAGTTAATGCTATTGCTTCGGGTAGAAACGATATTACGGTTGATGAGAAAAAAGTTTCGGGTAATGCATTTTACCGAACATCCGAAAAAAGTATTGTACATGGAACCATGCTGTTCAATACCGATTTGGAAAAATTGGTGTTGTCTATTACCCCCAATGATAAAAAACTGATCAGTAAAGGTGTGGAGTCGGTTCGGAAGCGAGTGACTAATCTTTCCGAATATTTAGATATAGATATAGAGGAGTTCAAACGTTTTGTACGTACACATCTTTGCGATAGCGAGCGTACTCTTACTTACGAAGAGGTAGCAAAAATTGAAGAGATAGAAAAAGAATATCTCAGCGAAGAGTTTATCTACGGTAACAATCCTCGCTATACCGTGGTAAAGTACAGTTATGGTGATGCAGGAGATATTCAGGTACGATTGGAACTGAAGAATAATGTAATAAAAGACATAAATATTGTAGGTGACTATTTTTTGGTCGGCGATATAAATGTGCTATTCAAAATGCTGCATAATGTAGATTATGATCGTGAAACGATTGAATCTCTGTTGAAGGATGTGAAAATGGAAGACTATATCTTTAATTTGGATAAGTCTCGTTTTATAGATATCCTCTTTCAGGAAGAATAAAACTTAAAACAAAATATACAAAAAAATATGGCAAAAGTAGTAGAAGGACTCTTGTATACAAAGTCACACGAGTGGGTGAAAATTGAAGGCGAATTTGCTTTTATCGGACTTACCGAAGTAGGGCAGCATGAGTTGGGTAATATCGTATATATCGATCTGCCCGAAGTAGACGAAGATGTTTCGTTAGGCAATGAATACGGTGCTGTAGAAAGCTCTAAAGCAACTAGCGATTTATTATCTCCTGTTTCGGGAAAAGTGGTAGAAGTAAATAATTCATTATCGGATACCCCTGATAAATTGAATCGTAATCCGTTCGATAGCTGGATTATTAAAGTGAAATTATCTGATAAGAGCCAACTGGATAAGTTACTCGATAGTAAAGCATATAAAGAATTGATAGAGAAATAAAATCTCAATTCTCAAAAAATCAAAGTGCCTTTCGATTTGGGCACTTTTTTATTTATTACTGCTTTATAACAAGAAGTCTGTCACAAACAAACTTACTTAGCACCTCATTTTTATTGCCATTGTAGCTGACCGTCATGCTGCCGTCGAATGTTTCTATAGCATCAATTGTTATTTCGATGTTTAACATCAAATGCCGTTTAGTTAAGAATTGAAGAAACTCCGCATTGGAATCTATTACAGCCGAAAATACAGCTTTATCATTGACCTTGCAATCGCTTAGTTTCAGGTAATTTGTAAGTGCTATATTGCCATTTTTGTCGGGTATGGGCGATCCATGTGGATCGGCAACAGGATGGTTCAGTAGTTCGTCTATTTTATCGAAAAATATAGGCGATTTAATATGTTCTATCTGTTCGGCTATCTCATGTACATGTTCCCATCCGAATTCCATTTTTTCGAACAAAAACATTTCTACAAGTCTATGCTTTCTTAAAATTAATGCAGCTTGTCTGCGTCCTTCTTCCGTTAGGGTTATAGGCTTGTAGCTTTCGTAGTGAACCAGACCTTTTTCTGCAAACTTTTTTATCATACTATTTACAGTCGACATCTTTATATTGAGCAATTTACTCAATTCATTTGCAGTTGCTTCACCTGTTTTATCTTCTAAATGAAGCAATGTCTTTAAATAGTTCTCCTCTGTTGACGATATCATTTTGCAAATATACCAAAAAATGAAATCTGTCAGAGTAAATATTATTCAAATAAATTTGTTAGATTGATCTAACTTTGTATTTTTGTGATTCTAATAAATGCTTTCAGTTTATAACGGTCTTTGGTCGTTACTCTTACCAAAGTAATAAAAAGGTCTTAGACCTTAAGTTTGAATTATGAAATATATATTGTTTATAGTTTTAGGTATTAGTTTGATTGTACAGGAAGGATTCTCTCAGAATGTAGTAAAGGGCTTTGTCAGAAATAACGGCGAGCCTCTTGATTTTGCTTCAGTAAATATTCCGAAATTAAATGTCGGGACAACCACCGATTCAACAGGATATTTCGAAATACGAAAGATTCCTTCCGGTACATATCAGTTACAGGTTAGCAGTTTAGGTTATAAAACCTATAAAGGGAATGTTGCTGTAAAAAATACATCCTCACAAATGCTCAATATCGAGCTTTTGTCAGATGACAGTTCTCTGTCTGAGGTTGTGGTAACAGGTACTATGCGCCCTGTAAGCCGATTGAATAGTCCGATTCCGGTTGAGGTGGTTACTCCTGTTCTTTTTCATAAAAATCCGGCACCCTCCTTATTCGAGTCAATCGGGATGGTGAATGGAGTAAGACCCCAAATCAATTGTAATGTATGTAATACGGGCGATATTCATATAAACGGCATGGAAGGTCCTTATACTATGATATTGATAGATGGTATGCCCATTGTAAGTGCCTTATCTACTGTATATGGTTTGAATGGTATACCTAATAGTCTTATCGAGCGGATAGAGGTAGTAAAAGGTCCTGCATCGTCGTTATACGGATCCGAAGCTATGGGAGGGATAATAAATGTTATAACTAAAAATCCAGAGAATGCGCCTCTGGTTAGTTTCGATGCTTTCGGCACATCTTGGAACGAATATAATGTAGATGGTTCTCTTAAACTAAATATGGGTGATAAGGTATCTACCTTATTGGGTGTAAACTATTTTAATTATAATGACAAGAAAGACAAGAATCACGATAATTTTACGGACGTGACTTTGCAGAACCGAATCTCGATCTTTAATAAATGGAATTTCAAACGCGATGATAATAAGATAGCTAATATCGGTGCTCGTTATGTATACGAAGATCGTTGGGGTGGACAGATGAACTGGGATAAAAGTTGGAGAGGCAGTGATTCTATCTATGCTGAAAGCGTTTATACTAATAGGGTAGAACTGTTTGGCGCATATCAATTACCTACTACCGAAAATATATATACTCAGTATTCGTATAATTGGCACGAACAGAATTCGTGGTACGGCAATACTCCTTATATGGCAAAACAGCAAGTTTATTTTGTGCAGGCATATTGGGATAAACCATTGGGTGAGAAAAATAATTTACTGGTAGGGGCTTCGTTTCGCTACAATTATTACGACGATAACACTCCTGCAACCTTGTCGGCTGACGGAACTAAAAATAAACCCAACAAAATACCACTTCCGGGTGTTTTCATACAGGACGAATGGCATATAAACAGTAAGAATACCTTGTTGGGAGGCTATCGGTACGATTATGACAAAAATCACGGAAGTGTACACTCTCCTCGTTTTGCATATCGTTTTTCTCCGAATAGTAAGAATACATTAAGGGCAAGTTTCGGTACAGGATTCAGAGTCGTTAATTTATTTACCGAAGATCATGCTGCTCTTACGGGAGCCAGAGAGGTTGTAATCAAGGAAAATCTGAAACCCGAAAGGTCGTATAATGCCAACCTCAATTATGTATTGAAAGTGAATACTGATAATTTTTATGTGGGGTTTGATATGACAGGCTTTTATTCGTATTTTACAAATAAAATAATAGGTGATTTTGATACTGATCCTAAAAAAATTATTTATTCGAATCTTGATGGGCATGCAATTTCTCAGGGTGCTTCGTTGAATATGGATTTTGTATTCAATATTCCCTTGAAGATATCTTTGGGTGTGACTTACGAGGATGTATTTTCGAAAGAAAAGGATGAAAACGGAGCGATGGAACGTATTCAGCAGTTGCATGCACCCAAATGGGGTGGTACATATACTGTGGATTATGATTTACCAAAGGACTTTTCTGTCAACTTTACAGGAACCTGGACAGGGCCGATGCGCCTGCCTATCGAACCGAATGATTACCGTCCGGAGTATTCTCCCTGGTTTACTTTGGCTAATATACAAGTAAGAAAGGCTTTTAAAGGATCAGGATTCGAAGTATATGGAGGTGTGAAGAATATTTTTAACTTTAGACCAAAGTATTCTTTAATACGTGCTGAAGATCCATTCGATAAGAATGTTGATGATCCTATTAATAACCCATATGGATATACTTTTGATACCAGTTATAATTATGCTCCTCTGCAAGGAACAAAATTATTCTTGGGGGTAAGGTATAATTTGTGGTAAGAATGATTTTATCTATAAGTAAAATAGTTATAAGTAACAAGTTACGAGAAAAAAGGTTATTGATGAAAAAGTGCAATTTTAGAATAACCTTTTGAGGATAACTGATTGATAAATAACGGAAATGAAATTGTCAGAACTGAAATATGGCGAAACAGCCAGCATTACGGGGCTATCGGATCAATGCAGAGGAGAAGCCAGGCGACGCTTACTCGATTTGGGGTTTGTTCGTGGCACAATTATAACTGTGCAAAACATAAGTCCTTTGGGAAATCCTATCGCATATAGTCTGAGAGATACGTTGATCGCTTTGCGGAAAGAGCAGGCCGATAAGGTTTTTGTAGAAAGAGAGGTACTGAAAAATGAATGAAATATGTGATACTTGCAGTTATAATACAGGTGCAAATCTGAAAAAATTAGGTGATCAGGCGATGGCTTACGACTATGTGGTAGCCTTGGCGGGAAATCCTAATACCGGTAAAAGTACCGTATTTAATACTTTAACCGGCTTGAGACAGCATACCGGCAATTGGCCGGGCAAAACAGTTGCTACGGCCATGGGGAGCTTTTCATTTCTGGATAAGACATTTAAATTGGTCGATCTTCCCGGAACATATTCCTTGCTTTCGACTTCGGAAGATGAGGAGATTGCTCGTGATTTTATCCTTTTCGGAAAACCTGATGTGACAATCATTGTTGCTGATGCGGGGCGGTTAGAAAGAAATCTTAATCTGGCATTGCAGATTCTGGAAATTACAGATAAGGCTGTGCTGTGTCTTAATCTGATGGATGAGGCTCATCGGCATGGAATTGATGTTGATGACCGTACTTTGTCGAGGGACTTGGGGATTCCCGTTGTTCCAACAACGGCACGGGCAAATAAAGGTATAAATGATCTGTTACAAACCATATATGATTTGGCAGCAGGTAAGATTATAACCAAACCTCACCGAATAAAAAACATGTCTGACGAAACTGCGGATGCTATTCAGAGATTGAGTGATAAATTAGTCCAACTTTACCCCGATTTACCAAACAGTCGATGGATAGCCATGCGGCTACTGGAGGGAGACGAAAGTATAAAGAAAGCACTGCAGGAAGGGAGGCTTGTTTGATATGAATGATAAAGAACAATTGTTACAAAGTTTGTTGTCTGAAGCTGATGACTTGAGATTGAAGGTTGGGGGAAGTCTGCATGATGATCTTACTGAAGGTATTTATGTAGATGCTGCCCGTATTGTCGAGAGCTCGGTGAAGACAAAGGATAAAAAGCAGGCTTTTCGGATCGACAGGGCTATCGATAATATTGTAACCAGCCGTGTATGGGGATTTCCTATTATGCTGCTAATGTTGGGTATTGTACTTTGGATTACTATTGTGGGGGCAAATTATCCTTCGCAATTGTTATCGATACTATTGATTGATAAAGTCTATCCCTTGTTGAAAGATTTAGGTATATTACTCCATTTTCCGGGGTGGCTTAGCGGAATATTATTCGATGGGGTTTATCTGGCTACGGCATGGGTTGTAGCTGTGATGTTACCTCCCATGGCTATTTTCTTCCCTCTATTTACTTTGCTCGAAGATTTTGGCTATTTACCACGTATTGCTTTCAATCTCGATAATATTTTCCGAAAAGCAGGGGCACACGGTAAACAAGCCTTGACTATGAGTATGGGATTTGGATGTAATGCCGCAGGAGTAGTGGCTACACGGATTATAGACAGTCCTCGTGAACGATTAATAGCCATTATTACGAATAACTTTTCGCTGTGTAATGGTCGGTGGCCTACTCAAATACTCATAGCTACTATTTTTATCGGGGCGGTTGTGCCATCGGGATTATCGCATTTAGTGGCTACAGGCTCGGTAATCGGCATTGCTGTTTTGGGTATTGCTTTTACTTTTCTTACATCTTGGTTTCTTTCAAAAACATTATTGAAAGGTAAGTCGTCTTTCTTTGTTTTAGAATTGCCACCTTATCGTCCACCTCGATTGTGGCAAACTATTTATACATCTATTATCGATCGTACATTGATAATTCTTGGTCGTGCCGTTATGTTTGCTGCACCTGCGGGGGCTGTAATCTGGCTGATAAGCAATATCGATATCTCGGGGCAAAGTATTGCTGTATGGGCTATAGATGCATTCGATCCTTTTGGCTTGTTTCTGGGGTTGAATGGTGTTATTCTCTTGGCTTATATTGTGGCTATACCTGCTAATGAGATTGTTATTCCTACTATTCTGATGCTGACAGTGCTTAGCCTGAAGTCTGTAACTATGGGGAGTGGGGCAGGAGTTTTGTTTGATGGTACAGAATCGGAGATTGCAGATATTCTTCATGCAGGAGGCTGGAGTTTACTTACAGGTGTTAATCTGATGTTGTTCAGTCTGCTGCATAATCCTTGCAGTACTACTATTTACACTATTTATAAAGAAACCAATAGTGCTAAATGGACTGTTGTGGCTACTATATTGCCTGTGATTTTAGGATTTATTGTTTGTTTCTTGGTTACGCAGATATGGCACTTATTTATATAAGGAGTATAAAATTGGATATAGAGAAACAGCTGCAAGTTTATTCTTGCAGCTGTTTAGTTTTACCCTAGTGATTAGGTAATATTCAATTATTGAGCTTAATATGTAGTATTCTGAGGATCGAAGTTAGCCCATCCTGCTGTCCAGTCGTCAGATGTAGCATCGCTGGCAAAAGCTCCGGCATAAGTAACTTTATCGAAACCTGATTGAAGTAATGCGTCAGTAAATACTGCGCCATTTAATAACGGACTTCCTGTAGAAGGAGCATAGCTAGGACTAGCTACCAAACTATTAGGTTGTTTTAGTTTCAAATCAGAAATATTAGCATATGATTTGTTATTATTTGCTGCCAGCTTGAAGAACGAACTAGAGAACGATTCTTTTGTTTCGTCAGCAATTGTTTTACCATCTGTAGAAAGTTGGTCAAGATATTTTTTATTGATATCGCTACCTAAGATAGTCATACCTGCGAAGAATAGGTTTTGCAGTTTCAGATTGCCATTGGTGGCAGCTGTTTGGGTCGCTCCTTTTTCGTTGTCAAGAATCAAACCTACAGGGAAACCTACTGCTACTGAATTGAAACAGTTTAGACGAGAATTACGACGGATTTGCATAGCTGCCTGGAAAGTTCCGAGTTTAGATCCGTTGTTAGGGTTTAGAGTTCCTCCTGTTATATATTGAGTTGTATTGGCAAATGAAGCATCTTGTCCGATTGGTCCAATAAATGTAACGTTACTGAATACTGCCGATGTGATAGGTTCGCTTGTTGTTCCATCTTTATTGTTATCTGATTCGAATCCGTTTGATAGAGATGTATCAGCGATTTTTGGATGACGTACAGCTAGTAAGTATTGTAATTTACCACTGAATCCGTTGTCTGTATCGAAATCATCGTCCCAACCATGATAAGCGATCAAATATTTCGCATTAACAGAGCCTCCGAACCATTCGAATGAATCGTCATTACTGTATGATACCTGAATATGATCTAATTTTGTTCCAGATCCTACCGATCCTAATGTAAGACCATTAATTTCTTGGTCTTCTTTGAATGGATAGCCGGCAAACTCGATACGGGCATAGCTCAATACTCCCGAGTTGTCGGTATCGTCGCTACCACCATGTTCTGCATCAGGGCCACCTTCTACAGTCATTACACTTGAGTTATTTTTCGCTTTTCCTAAGATAATAACACCACCCCAATCTCCAGGTTTACGGCTTCCTTTGGCTTGGTTAGAAGTGAAGATGATAGGTGAAGATGCTGTACCTTGTGCACTGATCTTACCTCCTCGTTTAATAATTAAAGCAGCTTTAGTATCCTTGTCGCCTTTTATTATAGTTCCGGGTTCGATTGTAAGTGTTGCACCTTCTTCAACATACACCCAGCCTTTCAGAACATAAGTTCCTTTCTTTATGGTATGGCTTTCTTTTATTTTGAATTCCTGTTCTCCATTACCTATTTGAGTTCCGTCTCCAAACAGAATCTGTTCGGTTGAACTACCTCCGCCTCCATTATTGTCATCATTGTTGTCATTATCGCTACAAGCCGTTAGGATAACCATACTTGCAACGAATAGCGTTTTTGCTAATAATCTAAATGTCTTCATAATTAATCAATTTATTTTCAAAAGGTTTAAGGTCTCAGACCTTCTTTGTTATAGTAGTGTACTATTAGTTATTATTATTCCTTAGAAATTGAATCTTGCCGTTAACGAAATATTACGTCCCGGTTTAAATTCTTTAGTAACCTGTTCGCGTTCGTGTATATTCCCTTCGCTGTCTTCGAACTTAGGAAACTGCTTGAACTGAACTTTTTGAGCCAGAATATCTTTTATGCCAGCATTAACTTCAAATTGTTTTCCGATTTTTTTAGTGAAAGAAAAATCGATTGTATTACGCGGCATTTCGTACATATCGGGGATGTCGTTGTTGATGGTCGATCCTTCGCTTGTATCTACTTTACCGATACCTACGATTCTCTTTCCGATGATGTTATACAGAAGGCTCGATGTTAATCCCCATTTGTCATTTTGGTAAAATACTCCTGTATTGATCAGGTAAGGAGATTGTCCCTGCATCGGGCGATCGTGATCGTTTATGGCACCTTCTTCAAATTTTACTTTACTGTCTATAATAGCTCCATTGAAGGTGAAAGAGAAGTCTTTCAGTCCGATAAAATCGAGGCTCTTTTTGATATCTAATTCAATACCGTAGTTATTAGCCGATTTTGCATTGATGAAAGTATATGTGTAACTACCTCCTGCATCAAGATAAGTCCATTCAATAGGATCTTTGAAATTCTTATAGAAGACTGCTAATGAAATAATTTCTGAAGATGAAGGATAAAATTCATATCTGACATCGAAGTTGTTAATGTATGCGGGAGTTAAGTCGGCATTTCCTTTTACATCGCTGAACATGTCGAAATCATAGTAAACAGATGATGATACTTCTCTGAATTCCTGACGGTTGGTCGAACGTCCGTAAGCCAAACGAACAAGGTTTTCTTTATTGATGTTGTATGTAACATTCATCGAAGGAAAGATATCTGTATAGGTATAATCCTTTGTTTTGGTTGCATTTTCTTTAATTGTAGTGTAGCTTTCGAGCTCCATTTTGTTATGCTCCAAACGTACGCCTGCATAGATATTCCATTTGTTGATAGGCAGATTTACCGCTACATATCCGGCAGCTAAAGTATTTTTTCCTGAGTAGCTGTTGCGGTTATCTGTATCTTCGTAGATATATAGTTTCGAAGCATCATAATTTTCAGGGATAAGAATTTCCGAAACTACATCTCTGTAAGGAAAATCTTCGGGCATATTATTTTGATACCAACGATAGTAAAAAGCCCTGTTTTTATATTTGCGATCACGGTATTCGGCATAAGTTCCTGCTTTGAATACTGGTTTAATTCCATTGTCGAAATCAAAAACATGTGAATAGTTTGTGCCTAAAGAATAGGTGTATTCATCGAGTTTGCTGTAGTCGCGGCTTATTTGATTCTGGTCTATCATCATCTCACCTTCGTGTGCATCACCCACAAATCCGTTTTCGTCCCAGTTGATCATGCGTCTGTCCGGCTGTTTTTTATTAGCATAAGAGAATCCTAGAGTCCAGTCCAGATTATCTTTTGCCGATAGAATGTGTGAACCGGCAAATTGTCCCGAATAAGTCATTCTGCTATTGTATATATACTCGGCTTTGCGTTGTACATACAGTGCGCTGATATACTGATATCCGTCTCTTTCTGTATAGCGGTTACGTCCTAATTGGTTAAATATATTACGGAATTCGAACTTGTGCTTATCGTTTGGTCTATATATCAAATTAGCCAATGCTCCTACACGAGCTTCCGATGTGTATTGGTTATCTGTATATTTGTATAGGTAAACCGATTCGTCTTTGTCTGAATTATATACCCCGAATCGAGAGTTTTCCATATCGGTATATGTTTTGTTGGTATTACTGTAATTAAGTGCAGCAATTAATCCCCATAAGCCATTATCGCTTGTTTGATATTTACGGTTGATAAGGAAGCTAAACCGTTGATCGGGTAAAGGTTTCTTGTTTTTTACAGTCCAGTCGTTATTAAAGCCATTCCGTGTAGCATCGGTTACGGCTGTTGCATCATTATTATCGAGTAAGCCTTTTACTGATCCCGAAAGAGATCTCATACCACTATCGAATCCTAAGAAATCGGTTCCGCTGCCTTTATTATACTTAAAATCGTGAAACTGAGTTTGTGTATTTACTCCCACACCATAGCTTAATTGTATTGCATTTTCGTTGGGAATACCTTTTGTTTCGACTTTTACGAATCCACCTGAAAAATCAGCAGGTAATTCCGGTTGAGGCGATTTTACAATCATTATATTTTCTATCTGAGAACTTGGGATGATATCGAACGAAAATGCTCTTGTATCAGCTTCCGAACTGGGTATTGCACTGTTGTTTACCCATACATTGTTATATCGTTGAGACAATCCTCTGGCAACAACAAATTTGTCGTCGAGTATAGATATACCGGGAATACGTTTTATTACTTCTGATGCATCACGGTCTTGGCTCTTTGCAATTTGTTGAGCCGAAATACCACTAACTACACTTGTCGAGCTTTTCATTGAGTTGAGTAATGCAACTTCCGAATTAATTCGTCCGAGTCCTACTACAACGACTTCATTCAGTGCCTGAGCTGATTCGTGCATCGGAATGTTTAGTTCTGTGATCTCTCCCTTTTTTACTATTACGTCTGTGATTTCGAGAGTCGTATATGAAAGATAAGTTGCAGTTATAGTATATTTACCAGGGGCAAGTCGCATTTCATAGTTTCCATCGGCATCAGATGAAGTTCCGGATGCTGCATTTTTTATGGAGATAGCCACTCCGGGAAGCGTTTCATTACTTTTGGCGTCAATGACTGTTCCTTTTATGGCGGTTTGAGAAAATAGCGAATAAATAGATAAGATTAATAAGAATAGAATAGACAAAGCGTATCTTAAAATATGTCTTTGTTTCAGTAAAAAAATGTAATTCATTTGATGCATATAATTTCTAAATTTCAACTACACAAAGCACCTTTATTTTTGTTACGTAGGTTTTACACCAAAAAGAAGATAGTTTAAAGAATCTGTTACGAATTTGTTTTCATTGTTTTCTTTTAAGTAAGAATTATGATATAGATTTTATTTATGCTTTATCTTGCGATATCTATTTTATTTAAAAGGAGTATTTTTTGACATTTATTAGAAGTACCTTTGCATCCGCTAAGGTGATGTATCAGGATATTCGTCCAATACATTGAAAAGGGAATTCGGTCAGAATCCGAAACAGTGCCCGCTACTGTGAACTCTAGCAAGCTTAGGAACAAATCTTTTGCCACTGTTCTTTGATGAATGGGAAGGCGTTCGAAAGCAGAGTAAGTCAGGAAACCTGCCTAGCACAATAGTAAACTCAATATTCTCGGGGTCAAGAATATATTATAAATCTCTATTTTACTTCCATTTTTAATGAAAAAGAAGTTATTGCTGTCAGCATGGTTGTGCTGTATGCTGCATGTGGTCGTTGCGCAAGTTACATTTAAGGGTGTAGTGGTTGACGAATCAGGAAAAACTGTACCCGAAGCTGTAGTTCGTCTCGAGAAAACTTCGTTCTCGACTGTTGCTGATGATAAGGGAGAATTTGTATTAAGCAATGTTCCTTCGGGCGATTACACAATTCAGGCAAGTGCCATGAATTTTACGACAGGGCGTTTTCCTGTTACTCCCCAAAGCACAGATCTTAAACTGGTCATAGCCCGAAATTATCTGAATCTTAACGAAGTGGTAGTCACCGGAACAGGTACATACCATCGATTAAAAGATACTCCGACTCCTGTTGAAGTATTGACAGCAAAAGATATCGAAAGGACAGGAAGTGCAACTTTCGAAGATGCTTTATCTGCCTTGTCACCCACTATTTCGACTAAAGGCTCTTACAGTATTGTAATGGGAGGGCTTCGTAACAAGCAAGTCTTAATACTTATTGACGGAAAGAAGCTTTCGGGTGATGTCGGTGGAGATAACGATCTCGAGCGGATAGATATGAGTAATGTCAAGCGTATTGAAATCGTAAAAGGAGGAGCATCTTCTTTATATGGTTCGGAAGCTATGGGAGGTGTTATAAATATAATAACTAAAACTCCGACGAATAATATTGATTTTACTTCTTCGTACAGAGTCTCAAAATACGGAACTATCAACCAAACAACTAATCTTGGAGTGAATTTTGGCAAATTTACCTCTCAGACTAATTACCAACGTAGAGAATCTAAAGGCTGGCAATTGAGTAAATACGAGGAAAAAGCTCTAACAAAACCTACCCGTGATACCTTAGTAGAAACCAATAAGCAAGCTATGGCGGCTTATAGGTCGAATGTGGTTTCTCAGAAATTTACATACGATCCTACTAATATGATTTCTTTGTATGCAAAAGGTACATATTACGATAAACGTACAGACCGCCCTGTGAGTGACTATACTTATGATATGTTTTATAAAGATTATAATATGGCTGCCGGAGGGGAATATCATTTCCGTAAACATGTCGATTATATAACATTCGATGCTTATTACGACAATTATGAGTACGAAAAAGGGTATTTAAAAGAAACTAAAAGCAACAATATAACTTACAAGGTTGGTGATCGCCAGTTTACAAAACGTCAACGTTATTTCAATTCTACCTTGAAAGGGGTATTCAGTATCGGAGAAAATCATAAGCTGAATACAGGTTTGGACTTTGTAAATGATTACCTGAGAAATCCTGAAAGTATGGAGCAGGCTAAATCGGCTTATACAATGGCATGGTATGCTCAGGACGAAATAAAGATAATAGACAGATTATCTGTTGTCGCAGGATTCCGGTTGATACACCACGAAGTATTTAAAAATAAGTTTACTCCCAAGTTATCGGCTATGTATGCATTAGATCACTTCAATTTTCGTGCATCTTATGCAGCCGGATTCAGAACTCCTAATTTGCTTGAATTGTATTACGACAAATTATCGGGAACAACAATCAGTCAAGGTAATAAGGATCTGATTCCTGAAAAATCGAATTACTATTCGTTGAATGCCGAGTATATCAGTAAATATTTCACGATGTCGGTTACAGGCTATACAAACAATATACACGATATTATAGATCGTACGGTTGTAGACCTTACAGACGATGATAAAGCCAATGGTGTAACCAAACGTTATCTGTATAATAATGTATCTAAGGCTCGCACGCAAGGTATTGATGTTTCGATGAATGCTTTTCTCGGTTACGGTTTCTCTTTAGGGTTAGGATATAGTTATCTGGATGCTGTAAACAGAGTTGATAATGTGCCGTTGTATGGTGCAGGACGTCATACGGGAACTGTTAATGCAAATTGGAATAAAGAATGGAGTAAGTATAAGTTAAACATAAATCTGAACGGACGTCTGCAAAGCAAAGTATTTTATTCGGACGAAAATGCCCGTTCTTATAACCTATGGAATATAGCAACTACGCACTCTTTTTCGGGCAGTAAAGCATTTGTTATCGAGCCGGGATTCGGAGTCGAAAACATATTCAACTTCAAAGACGAGAGACCTTTTGGAAGCCGATATGCTACTACATCGTCAGGGAGAACTGTATATGCAAGTTTAACTGTAAAATTTAAACAATAATGAGAAGTTTATTAAGCCTGTTTGTAGTTCTGATAGTTTCGGTAGCTGTATCTGCCCATGGTGGAAAGAATTACGAAGATTCTGACATTCTTGCCAATCTGAAACCGGGAGATAAAGCTGCAATAGTGATGGTGCATTTCGGAACTACACACGATGATACCAGGGCATTAACTATAGATGCCTTAAATAAGAAGGCAAAAGAATCTTTTCCTTCAGTCGAAGTTCGTGAAGCTTATACCGCTCGTATTGTGATAAAGCGTTTAGGTGAAAGAGGTATTGTGAAAGAGAAACCTTTGACTGTTTTGCAACAATTGAAAAAAGAAGGATATACCCATCTGCTCATCCAGCCTTCAACTATTATTGATGGTGTTGAAAAAGAATCTTTGGATAAGGATATTGCAGCTGTTAAGTCCGATTTTAAAGAGATAAGGGTCGGAGATCCATTGCTTTATACTCCCGAAGATTATGAAAATCTGATAAGTGTATTAACTGATCATACCGACCCAAAAACAGCTTATGTATTAGTCGGACATGGAACATATGATTCTAATACTGCACAATATGCGATGTTGGACTATATGCTGAAAGCTAAAGGACGCAGCAATTTTTTTGTGGGAACGATAGAAGGATACCCTTCTTTCGATGATATGATGACTCAATTGAAAGCTTCTGGATTGAAACATGTAGAAATTGTACCTCTTATGTTTGTTGCCGGTGAGCATGCCAAAAATGATATAGCCGAAGACTGGAAAAACGATATCGAAAAAGAAGGTTATACAGTAAATGTTCGGATGGAAGGATTAGGACAAAATCCTCAGATTCAGGATTTATATATTACACATCTGAAATTTATCGCTAAGCATCGCAAGTATGGAATTATGGAAAAGAAAGCCATCTATGAAGTTACAGGCGAAAAAATGGAGTAAGGTCACAGGCCTTTCTATTTCAGGTATATCAATAAAATAATCTCAGGAATTTACATTTATGAAAAAATATATATTAACTGTTGCTATTCTGATAGCAGCAGGAGTACTAAGTGCTCAAAATAAGGCTATGACTGATACCGTTTACTCAATTAAAGAAGTGGAGGTTGTAGACTTTAGTCCGAAAAAAGTAAGTATAGGCAAGTTCAATGTTCCTCTTCGATATTTACCCGTTTCGGTAAATACTGTATCAGCAAAATTACTTGAATCAAGAGGGATTGTAAATCTGGAAGATGCCGTGAAGTTCTTTCCCGGTGTGAGAATGAATACCAGTTACGGTGCTTTCAATACCTTGTATATTCGTGGATTTTCTAATGCTCCCGTTTTGTTGGATGGAGTAAGAGACGAACGTACAATGATAAATTCGAATCCTTTCTCAGATCTTAGTTCTGTCGAATCTATGGAAATGCTGAAGGGACCCGGCTCAGTCCTTTACGGGCACTCGGTTGTCGGTGGAGCTTTGAATATAGTACGTAAAGCACCAACCGATCAAAAATTGGCAAGATTCAAAATGTCATATGGCAGTTGGGAAAATAAGCAGGCTACCATGGATTTAGGAGGGAAATTGGCAGGGCCTGTAAATTACAGGGCTGTTGTAAATTATGCTGATCAGGAGGGTTGGAGACACAATGGTAACCAACGTTTGTCTGCTTATATGGCTTTGGGAGCAAAATTAGATGCTACCAGCAATATTGATATTCGGGGAGGCTTTAATCGCGATTTTTATGGAACAGAGATAGGTTTACCTCCTAATATGTCTTACGATACTTATAACCTTGATGGTACTTTGTATCTGAAAGCAGGTGAAATGCAACCGGGACTGAACCGTAAGGTTCGTTACAACAACGAATCTGATTTCTTTAAAAATAATGGATGGAACATTGCAGCGAAATACGAAAAGAATTTTAGTGAGAATTTCAAACTTCAGAATAATATTTCTTTTAATGCCGATGATATCAACTATTTCGGTACAGAGGAGCTAAGTTATCTCGAAAGTGCTGATCCGATCTATAAACATTATTACCTGACTGCGGATAATAAAAAGCAATACATCAGCCTTGATACTGTCCAGCTCACTTATCCATTGAGATTTTCACATAAGACAAATGTATTGAACGATCAGTTGGACTTCTCGGGAAAGTTCTTTACCGGAAATATTAAGCATAGTTTTATTGCAGGTTATGCATTTACTCAGATGTTCCGCAATTCGTATACGGGTTATAATTTAGCTCCAATGGACGATCCGATGAACAGCAGTTACAATGTATATGGTCCCGGATTATATTCAAAAGTAGCTGTAAATGATCCGCAAAGTGGTGGTTACATGAAATCTAATTTCGGTAAGGCTACTATTACCCGTACTTATTCTCACGGTATTTATTTTCAGGATTTGATGGAGGTAACTGATAAACTTAAAGTATTGGTTGCAGGTCGTTACGATTTCTTTAAATATTTGAGTTCGTCTGCTCCCACTTACGATGGCAAAAGACAGTATCACAAAGCAGACCAAACAGCCTATAATGTAAATAATACAAGCTCATTTACCTATCGTGCAGGAGTAGTTTATGATGCAGCAAAAGACCTGACAGTATATGGCTCTATGGCATCATTCTTTATGCCTTACCGTGATTTCTATAACGAAAAGGTTATCTATGTAAATTCTGACGGTAAACGTTTTTATCCTGAAAAAGGTGGTGAGATATTCAAGCCTCAAACAGGTTATCAGGGCGAAGTCGGAGCACGTTATGCATATAAAACATGGCTTCAGGCAACAGCATCGGCTTTCTATATCAAACGAAACAACGATAAAAGAACTAGAACTAATTACGAAGATACAGATGGCATAAAGAAAACAGTTACTGCTCAGGTTGGTACAACAGTATCTCAAGGAGTTGAACTGGAGGTGAAACTGACTCCGGTTCGTAACTTGTTCTTTCAACTACAATACGGATATACCGATGCTAAAGTTTCAAAGATGAAGTCAAACGAATATATTCCCGTAGATCCTCAGAAAGATTATAAACTGACTCTTGTTCCTGCAAATACTTTCCTTGCTGCTGTTGATTATACAATTGGTGCAGGTGTATTCAAAAACTTAGGATTTAATGCAACTGTATCATACATGGATAAAACATACCGTAATACTACTAATACAATGACATATCCATCTTATTGGTTAACCGATTGCGGAGTATCTTACAGGATGGATAATGGTGTTACATTATCGGCTAACGTTAATAATATATTCGATAAGAAATATTACAATCAGTCGTTGAGCTATCAAATGGTGCCGAGTATGCCTCGCAATGTATTGGTTTCGTTAGCTTATACATTGAGATAAACGGATGAATAGGAATGTAATAATAGGTATTGAATGATGATTGTCAAATGTCGTTTTTATGCTTAGCAAATTAATAAAAAGGTCTGTGACCTCTTTGCACAGGATACTGGGAACAATTCTCAGTATCCTGTTTCTCGTTTGGTTTTTATCGGGATTTGTGATGATTTTTCATGGCTTTCCTCGGGTTAAACCTTCCGATAAGTATGGATATGCCCAAGCATTGCCGAGCCGATTACCGGCAATAGATTCGGTGTTGAGTATACTTCCCGATTCGGTTACTGCAACAAAGCTGAATCTGAAATCTTATCCGGGACAAGCTTATTTTTCGCTATCTGCACAAGATAGTATTATAAAAATAGCTTTGGGGGCGGATAAAGAAATACACCCTTTTTCATTTTCTGATATTGAGCAATATGCAAAACAGTGGAATAGTTCGCAAATAGATCGTGTAGATATTTTATATAAAGTAGATCAATGGATTCCATTCGGATATCTGAAAAAAGATATGCCTATTTATAAGTTTTATTTTGCAGATACAGAAAAACATCAGCTATATATTTCGTCACAGAGCGGAGAAGCTTTGCAATATACCGACAATAATAGCCGCTTTTGGGCTTGGGTAGGAGCAATTCCTCATTGGATCTATTTTACCTCATTGCGTCAGGATAGTGCAGCTTGGATTTCGACCGTTATCTGGCTGTCGGGAATTGGCTCAATTATGTGTCTTTTAGGGCTTGTCTATGGTATTTATATTTTGGTAAAGCAGTATCGAAAGAAAAAATCGTTATCCGTTCCGTATAAAAAGTTTGTATATCGTTGGCATTATCTTACAGGATTTATATTCGGCATATTTGTATTTACTTTTGTTTTCAGTGGAATGATGTCTTTAACGGATGTTCCTCAATGGATGGTGAAGGTGCATGACGAAACTTTGTCGATGCAATCGTATATGCCTTATTCGAAAACAAAACCGCAGGATTATCCGCTCGATTACAGATCAATTGTAGAAAGTTATCCAAATCAAGTAAAAAGTATTGAGTGGTCGGGCTTTGGTGATATTCCTACTTACAAAGCCGTAATCGGAGACAGCTTGTCTGTTTTTGATGCATCTTCATCAGAGTTGAAAAGTCTGATGTTGACTGAAAGGCAGATAATAGACAGAATAAAACAAATACATACCGAAGGTATTTCTATTGTACAACTTACCGAATACGACAATTATTATATCGATCGTAAACGTAAATTACCGCTTCCGGTCTATAAAGTAGAGGTAAACGATGCCGATAAAAGTGTTTATTATGTCAACCCCAAAACAGGAGATACCCGTTATTTCAATAACAATAGCAGAGCCGGAAAATGGATGTATCAAGGTCTGCATAGCTTCAATTTTAAGTTTTTGGCAGATCGTCCATGGCTTTGGAATATAGTTATGTGGGTAACAATGCTTGGTGGAACAAGTGTTGCAGTGACTGGTGTATGGCTAAGTATTAAATATTTGAGACGGAAAATCAAGAGGTTTTCAAAAAAGTGTAGAAAACAATGATACGCAAGTTTATATATTCGCTTCACAGAGTTTTAGGAACAGCAGTAAGTCTGCTATTCCTAATGTGGTTTTGTACAGGATTGGTGTTGATATACCATTCGTTTCCCAATGTGACGACGGAACAGAAAAACAATATGCTCCCATCTTTGCCTGACTCCCTTCCTTCTATCGAAGAGTTATCATCTCGGATCAAGAATCCGGATAAAACAACCAAGATAAGATTGCGTCAGTTTCAGGGACAAACATTGATAACAGCGAGTGAAAAAAAACACAGCTATACTTTCTGCGCTGATACTAATCAGCATGTTCACAAATTAGATTATCAGGCGGTAGAAACTATTGCTAAAAGATGGATAAATGCCCCTGTCGAAAAAGTAGATACATTGAAAGAATTGGAGCAATGGGTTATGTATTCGAAGTACGAACCTGAGTTACCTATTTACAAATTTTATTTTTCGGACGAAAAGCATAGTCAATTATATATCAGTTCTAAATCGGGCGATGTGCAGCAGTTTACGAATGCCGATCAGCGATTCTGGGCTTGGATAGGAGCAATTCCTCATACTTTATATATTCCGGTTTTGCGAAAACATACTCAGCTTTGGATAGATACAATTATGACATTGGCTATTGTGGGGTTAGTGATGTGTGTAGGAGGTATTTATGTTGGAATAGATGCATATTACCGTCGTTATAATAAGAAAGGTAAATTCGAAAGCCCATACCGTAAAAAATGGTATTGGTGGCATCACGTAATAGGGTTGTTGTTCGGTATATTTTTATTAACGTGGGCTATAAGCGGAGTGATGTCTTTGAAGAAAGTTCCGCAATGGCTAGTTAAGACTCATCAGGAGTATAAAATTCCGATGAAGATAAAAGGAAAGCATCCATCTCTTGATAAATATATACTCGACTATCGTTTACTGAAGCAAAAATATCCTGATCTGAAGGAGGTCGAATGGGCATATTATCAAGGTGTTCCTATTTATAAAACAATTATCGGAGGAAAAGAAGTGTCATTCGATGCATCCCAAGATACAATCAAGGAATTATTTCTGTCGCAGAAGGCAATAGAAAAATCTATGCGGTCGATACATGGCGATAGTGTGAGATTTAATGTAACTTTGATAGATGAGTACGAAAACTACTATCTCCCTTGGAAGAAAGAATTGGCTTTGCCTGTTTACAAAGTGGAGGTTGACGATGCTGATAAGAGTTTATATTACATCAATCCTAAAAATGGAGATTATAAATACCTCAATCAAAACCGTAAAACCCGTAAGTGGATATTCAATGCTTTGCATTATTTTCATATCAAATGGTTGATGAATAGACCTGTGTTGTGGACTATTGCTATATGGATAGCAGCCTCGGGCTGTATTGTTATCTCAGCAACAGGAGTTTGGCTGAGTTGGAAATGGATAAAACGAAAATTAAAGAAATAAGGTCTCAGACCTTTTTATTACTTTGGTTCGTATAACAGCCAAAGCCTATTATAAATTGAAAACAGATCATTAAATATTTACTATTACTAAATATGTCGAAAGGTAAAATAATAGTAGCCGGAATTGGTCCGGGCTCAAAAGAAGATATTACTCCTGCTGTATTAGAGGCTGTGCGTCAGTCAGATGTTATCGTAGGATACAAATATTATTTTCAGTTTATTACTGATTTTGTGAAACCCGATGCTCAATGTATTGATACGGGAATGAAGAAAGAACGCCAACGTGCCGAAGAGGCTTTCCGTTATGCCGAAGAGGGTAATGCGGTTTGTGTTATCAGTTCGGGCGATTCGGGAATATACGGAATGGCTCCGCTCATTTTTGAAATGAAGAAGGAGAAAAACAGCGATATAGAAGTGGCGGTATTACCCGGAATCAGTGCTTTTCAGAAAGCTGCTGCCATATTGGGGGCTCCGATCGGACACGATTTTTGTATTATATCCATGTCCGATTTAATGACTCCGTGGGATAAGATCGAAAAACGTATCACTGCTGCTGCTATGGGCGATTTTGTTACTGCTATTTACAATCCCAAGAGCAACGGACGTTATTGGCAGTTGTACCGATTGGTAGAATTATTTTTGGAAGAACGTTCGCCGGAGACTCCTGTCGGTTATATTCGTCAGGCAGGACGTGACGATCAGGAAGTAAAAGTTACTACTTTGGGCGAATTCGATCCCGAGGATGTGGATATGTTTACGATTGTAATTATCGGCAATTCACAATCGTACCGATTCGAAGGCGATAAGATAATTACGCCCAGAGGCTATTATCGCGAAGATGAAGTAGAAGGAGCAAAGAACTTAGGTCAAGATATAATGATCCGTAGCTTCAGAACTATCGATGGCGAACTTAAGAATCGCAATATCCCTCTTGACAAAAAGTGGGCATTACTGCATTCTATCCATACAACAGCCGATTTTGATATGGAGAATATCCTGAAAATAGATGATAATGCCGTAACCAATTTATACAAAGAATTTACCGAAGGTAAGGTTCGAACTATTATCACCGATGTAACAATGGTTGTATCGGGTATTCGTAAAGGAGCCATGGAGCGTATGGGCATAGAGGCTAAATGTTATCTGCACGACCCTCGTGTTGCTGAGATGGCTAAAGATAAAGGTATTACCCGCACACAAGCCGGAATTCGTCTTGCAGTTGAAGAACATCCCGATGCTTTGTATGCATTCGGTAATGCACCTACTGCTCTTATCGAGTTATGCGAATTAGTACGTAAAGGAAAAGCTAATCCCATCGGAATAATAGCTGCGCCCGTAGGTTTTGTGAATGTTCGTGAATCGAAACATATGACTAAACCGTTTAAAAATATCGCTAAATTAATAGTCGATGGTCGCAAAGGCGGAAGTAATCTTGCTGCTACTTTAGTTAATTCGATATTGACTGTTGATGATGCTGAACAATTAAGACCGGGTAGAGATGTCTAAATTTTATGTTATCGGTATAGATGATAATCAAGATCAGCATTTTCGTCCCGAAGTGTTAGATGTTATCCGTTCTCATTCTGTTTTTTCGGGAGGAGCAAGGCATCACGAGATTGTGCAATCTTTTTTACCGTCCGATGCTATTTGGATTGATATTGTAGTGCCTCTTAAAAATGTTTTTGATCAATATAAAGAATACGACGAGGTTGTTGTATTTGCATCGGGCGACCCTTTATTTTTCGGCTTTGCAAATACGATTCAACGCGAAGTGCCGGATGCCGAAATAATCCTTTATCCGTATTTTAATTCGTTACAGTTATTGGCTCACCGACTGGTATTACCTTATCAGGATATGCATATAGTATCGTTGACGGGACGTCCTTGGCTGAAATTCGATCAGGCATTGATAGAAGGTCACCATAAAATAGGAATACTTACAGATAATAAAGAACATACTCCATCGTCTATTGCCGAACGTATGATGGAATACCGATACGACAATTATGTGATGCATATTGGCGAATTACTTGGAAATAAAGATCGAGAGAAAGTGACTACTTTGCCTTTAACTAAGGTAATAGGACAGACTTTTTCGTTTCCGAACAATATTATTATTGAAAAGAACGAGCAGCGTAATCGTCCGTTGGGAATTCCCGACAGTGAGTTTCACTTATTGAATGGCAGGGCAAAAATGATTACAAAGATGCCTATTCGTCTGTTATCGCTGAGTTTGCTCGATTTGCGTAATCGGAAGGTCTTTTGGGATGTGGGCTTTTGTACGGGTTCGGTTTCAGTCGAAGCCAAGATGCAATTTCCTCATCTTGATATTTATGCATTCGAGAAACGTGAAGAGGGTAGGGACTTGATGTTCAATAATACCCGCCGATTTGGAGTGCCCGGCATTCAACCATTTATAGGAGACTTTGCAGAGACAGATATCACGGATATTCCTCGTCCCGATGCCGTTTTTATAGGTGGACATGGCGGAAAGATGAACGAGTTTGTATCCAAAATAGTTTCGGTATTAAATCCGAATGGGGTGATTGTTTTTAATTCTGTTTCGGACGAAAGCCGACAATTGTTTCTGGATGCAATAGAATCGAATAACTTAAAACTTGACCAGAGTATTACTATCAAAGTGGATGATTTTAATGCTATTGATGTGATGAGGGCTAGTGTTTAATATAATATTCGTTGTAGGGGAGTATGCAATACGCCCCTACAGACTTAACAATCAACAGTTCAATAAATAAGTAGAAAAAAATAAGAAAGAATATGATAAAAACAGCCATAATACTGACATCTGAAGTGAGTTTGCCGATGGCGGAAGCAATAAAGAAAGATGTTCTGTATTCCGAGATTTATTCTAAGTCGGAAATCAAAAATACTGTTACAATAGCATCTATTAATGATTGTATAAAAGATATTTTCGATAAAGTAGATGCTATAATATTTATCGGGGCAATGGGAATCTGTATTCGTAGTATAGCCCCTTATATAAAGGACAAGCATACCGATCCGGCAATAGTAAATATCGACAGTACAGGACGATATGTAGTATCTGTATTGTCGGGTCATGTAGGTGGGGCAAATGACTTGACTAAACGTTTGGCTCTTATTACAGGCGGTGAGGCAGTAATTACCACACAAAGCGACAATACAAATCTTTGGGCATTAGATACTATTGGTTCGAAATTCGACTGGAAAACCAGCTCTAATGCAGACAATTTCAATCATCCATTGACTGCTTTTGTGAATAAGAAAGCTACTGCTCTTTTATTGGATGTGGCGGATGAAGGAACTCAGTATCTTGAACGTACTAAGCCCGATCATGTAAAGGTTTTCTACAAATACGAAGATATTAATCAGTCTGAATTTGAACTGCTGATTGCTGTAACTCCGTTTTTATATTCCGATGCTCGTTTGCAGATTATATATTATCATCCTCAGATACTGCATTTAGGAGTGGGATGTCGTAAGCAATGCCAACCGGAAGGAATATTCGATTATATTTCGGCTGAATTACAAAAACTGAATATTGCAAAAGAATCTATAAAAGATATTTCTACAATAGACCTGAAGAAAGACGAACCATTATTGGCTGATTTACACGCGCATTTTAATAATTTACCTGTAAACATCTATACATCCGAAGACCTGAAAGATATAGAAGTGCCCAATCCGTCGGAGAAAGTCGAAGAAGTAACTTCAGTGCAAGGAGTATCTGAATCTACAGCCATAAAGAGTGCAGATGGAGGTCAACTTGTTATTGAAAAACAAAAAGGAAAATTGAGCGAAGGCAACGACTTTACGTTTGCTGTTGCAATAGATAATCATGCCATTAGACAGGGACATATCGAGATTGTAGGTGCAGGACCCGGCGATCCGGATTTGATCTCGGTAAAAGGACGTCATTTTCTCGAAGCTGCCGATCTGATCCTTTATGCCGGAAGCCTTGTTCCTGTAGAATTGACCTATTGTGCAAAACAAGGAGCAGTAGTGCGCAGTTCGGCGTCGATGGATTTGGAAGAGCAATTCGAGACCATGAAAGAATTTTATGATCAAGGAAAACTCGTTGTGCGTTTACATACCGGCGATCCTTGTATATATGGAGCTATTCAAGAGCAAATGGCATATTTCGATCAGTACAATATGTCGTATCATATTACTCCGGGTATATCGTCATTTCAGGCAGCTGCGGCTGCTTTGGAGTCGCAATTTACGATTCCCGAAAAGGTACAGACGATCATCCTCACTCGTGGTGAAGGTCGTACACCCATGCCCGAAAAAGAGAAACTGCACATGCTTGCCCGTTCGCAAAGTACAATGTGTATTTTCCTTAGTGCCACTGTTGTAGATCAGGTTCAGACTGAGTTATTAGAACATTATCCGCCTACAACACCTGTTGCAGCTTGCTATAAGTTGACATGGAAAGATCAACGTATCTACAGAGGTGAATTAAAAGATCTGGCGAAAATTATCAAGGACAATAAACTTACACTTACCACGATGATCGTAGTAGGTGAGGCTATTGATAACCGGAAGGGACTGTCGAAGTTATATTCTCATAAATTTAAACATTTGTTCAGAAGGTAATCATTGATAACCCATCTGATTTGAGTATTTTTGATCGATCAAAAAAAAACGAGTCAATGCAGGAAGATAGAATAAATAAAGCACTCGAATTACATAAACAAGGCTTTAATTGTGCTCAATCGGTTTTTGTAGCTTATTCTGATATTTATAATCTCGATAAAGATATTGCTTTACGCCTTTCAACCTCCTTTGGTGGAGGTATCGGTGGCATGCGTCATGTTTGTGGTGCGGTGTCGGGGATGGCTATGATAGCAGGATTGGAAACAGGAACTTATACCCCTCATGATAAAGATGGTAAGAAACAAAACTACGATGTGGTGAAATTTCTTGCCGGAGAATTTGAAAAAGAGCATGGATCTATTATCTGTAAACAATTGCTGGGATTGGAAGAATGCCCTACTGTGACAAAGAAAAAGCCTTGCGATGAATACATCCGCTATTGTGCGCAACTTATCGAAGAAAAGTTACTAAATAAAGAAATTATATAATACAATGTTACAATTCAATATCGAAAAGCCCAAGGACGAAATTCGTTCTTATCTACAAGAAAAAATAGATAATCTGACTAAACCTAAAGGTTCGTTGGGAGTTCTGGAAGATCTTGCCATGCAAATTGGTTGGGTACAACAGACTTTAGAGCCTAAACTTACGCATCCTTGCCACATAGTTTTTGCAGGAGATCACGGGATTGCAGCCGAAGGAGTAAGCCCTTCTCCACAGGAAGTAACTTATCAGATGGTTGCTAATTTTTGGGCAGGAGGAGCAGGTATTAATTTTTTGGCACGTCAGCATAATATCGACTTACATATTGTGGATTCGGGGGTTAATTTCGACTTTAAGCCAACAGATCCTATTATTGATAAAAAGATAAGAAAGAGCACAAACAACTATCTTCACGAAGCGGCTATGACTCGCGAAGAAATGGGATTAGCTATCGAAAGAGGTGCAGAATGTGCTCAGGCTTGTTTCGATAAGGGGTGTAATATAATCGGATTCGGCGAAATGGGTATTACCAATACTTCGTCTTCGGCATTATGGATGTCTTATCTGGCAAATATTCCTTTGGCTGATTGTGTAGGTGCAGGCTGTGATGATTCGGGTAAAATTATTGAACATAAATACCGCGTACTCAAACAATCTCAGGAAAACTACAAAGGTGATGGTTCGGTTGAAGATATTATCCGCTATTTCGGAGGATTTGAAATGGTGATGGCTGTAGGTGCTATGCTGAAAGCTGCCGAGTTGAAAATGATTATATTAATAGACGGATTTATAATGACTAACTGTTTGTTAGCTGCATCGAAACTTAACAGTAATGTATTGCATTATGCTGTATTTGGTCATCAGGGCGATGAGATTGGCCACAAACTGATTCTAAGGCATCTGGATGCAAGACCGATTCTTCATCTTAGTTTCCGATTGGGAGAAGGTACAGGCGCACTGTGTGCTTATCCGATTGTAGATTCTTCGGTACGTATGATTAACGAAATGAATTCATTTAAAAAAATACAGGTTACCAAGTATTTCTAAGGTAATAACCTGATACAAATATAACGAGGGGTAGATTGTTCAGATCTGCTCCTCGTTTTTTATTTAGCTAAATGTTTGTTTCTTATTGAAAAATATGTTTTATTTGTGATATCAAAATAATATCATAAATATATTAATATGAAAATAGGAGAGAAAAAATTTGAAGGAGCGTGTTTATCGGGATTTCTTGCTTTATTTGTGTTGTTGGCTCTATTAGTAGCCAGTTGTTATATGTTTACTCAAGGGATGGTTGTATTATACATTATAGCTATAATCGGAATAGTCGTTTCTGTAATTGGAATGTTTGGATTTATGATTATAGAACCTAATGATGTCCGTGTGATGATGTTTTTCGGGAAATATAAGGGAACTAATTCTAATAACGGATTTTTCTGGGTAAATCCTTTTTATTCGAAAAAGAAGGTTACACTCCGTGCCCGAAATTTGGATATAGCCCCTATAAAAGTGAACGATAAGGTGGGCAATCCCATAATGATAGGAGCCGTTTTGGTATGGAGAGTAAAAGATTCATACAAGGCTACTTTCGATATAGATACATCGTCGATGAATAACATGTCGGCACAAACCGCAGCCGGTCAGTTTAGTAACAGAATGAAATCGTACGAAAACTTTGTGAAAATACAGAGTGATGCCGCATTGAGACAAGTTGCCGGAATGTATGCCTACGATGATAACGAAAATGGTGTTAATGGTGCTGTAACATTACGTTCCGATAATGGCGAAATTAGCGAAAGGCTTGAGCAAGAACTAAACAGCCGACTCGAAATTGCAGGTATAGAAGTTGTTGAGGCCAGAATCAATTATTTGGCTTATGCAGCCGAAATAGCCAGTGTAATGCTTCGCAGGCAGCAAGCTGATGCTATAATTTCGGCACGAGAAAAAATTGTAGAAGGAGCTGTAAGCATGGTTCAACTGGCTTTAGCAAAATTAGAGAAAGAAAATGTGGTGGAATTGGATGAAGAGCGTAAAGCTGCCATGGTGAGTAACCTTTTGGTAGTATTATGCGCTGATGAAGCGGCTCAGCCAATAGTTAATGCCGGAACATTGCATCATTAACGTTTGAAATCATAATTAATACTTTATTGTGGCAAAAAAAGAAAAAGATACTACCGTTAAAAGTTTCGTTCTTCGAGTCAGTCCCGAAACCATGGAAGCTCTTGAGAAATGGGCTGCCGATGAATTTCGAAGCACTAATGGACAGATACAGTATATTCTTGATCAGGCCTTACGTAAAGCCGGACGAATAGCTAAACCTAAGTAAGTATTGGTCAGATCTATAAAAAAGACTGCGAGAATATATGTTTTTAGATATATTCTCGCAGTCTTTTTATCTGGTAATCTCAACTTTCTTTACAATACCAATTCTTCAAATAAAGATTGTACTGTAGCATCCAGATCGTCCGAAAATCCTGTATGAGGACGTGATGTTTGTATACAAGCACTCTTAACAGCTGTCAGCCAACGGAATCGTTCGGGAATATCCATCGAAGCTATTACTCCGCAGCCTTTTTCGCCGTGTGCTGTTTTTTCGAAAGCCTGTAATGCCGAATCTACTGCATCAAAATCCAACTCTTTGTTGAATAGACTTAAACGATTGATATCGAGAATGTATCTCATCTTTATATACTTAGCCTTTTTCGAGAATAAGATAATCCCGACATTGATAAATTCTTCGCGCTCCACCTTTGGCACTACACGAATGACCGCATATTCATATAAGTGCTTTTCTTGCATCCTGAGCCGCTTTTACGAACAAATCCGAATGATGGATTCGCTCTGTTAAGAAATTATAGTATACATTCTTTATCTCTTCGGGGCTTTCTTCTTCACCTCCCCAGTTGAGCCAGTCGTTAGGCAAAAGATTGGTCATCTCCCTGATTTTTTCGTCAGTCAATATTGCTTTGAATTCCTTATCCACAGATTCTAATTCCGAGGCATAAGGAAGCAATACATGATCTTTGATTTGTGGAAAGGGACTGACTGCATACTTTTCGTAATTCACCCAAGAATGATGGAAATAAAGTGATGCACCGTGATCTATCAGCCACAACTCTTTATTCCAATACAGCATATTGGTATTTCGGGCAGTACGATCTACATTTGTCAGAAAAGCATCGAGCCACACTACTTGTGATGCTAATTTCGAATCTACTTTTGTCATTACAGGGTCGAACGTAAGTGCTCCCGACAAAAAGTGTAATCCGAGATTCAAACCTCTGCTTCCTTGCAGCAGGTCTTGTATTTCTTCATCGCCTTCGGTACGCCCGAAAGCTTCATCGAGATTGATAAATACATATTCGGGCACCTTGAATCCGAGAGTGTGGGCAACTACTCCTCCCAAGAGTTCCGATACCAGTGCTTTGGTTCCATGCCCTGTTCCCCTGAATTTCAGAACATACTTAAACCCGTCGTCGGCATCGGCCAATGCCGGTAGTGACCCTCCTTCTCGTAGGGGCATTATATATCTGGTTACATTTACTGTACGTAAATCCATAGTTTTGACCTTTCTATTACTTAGAAAGCAAAGATAAATGTTTCTTTTTTATTGTACCGATTTATAATTCATGCAAATCAGTATAAAAATGTTGGTTTTATTTATATAATCGGATTTACTTCATAACTAACGCACCCTACCGGGTTTGTTTTTCATTTTGCCTTGATGCAAAACGAAACAAAAAATCAAGACCGCGCCTCCAGCCCGACCCGTTACATGCTCGAAAGCTAAGACAAATAAAAATGATTATCGCCGATGTCTATTTGTCTTTTAACGCTTTCTTCTCACAACGGGTACCCCGGACTTCCGACGATGTCGACAGCCTGACGGGCGTCAGCCAAGCGGCGTCAACTGTAGGTGCGAGGTATCCGTTCTGTGCAGCAAGGCGTAAAGAATAAAATGTGAAGTCCGATAGGACGACTTTATTTTATTCCGCCTGCAAACAGGTAACGGATCGCACCGAAAGTGTGCCGCAAAAGACTTTTAGCTTCCTTTTGGGGCTTAGGCCAAAAGGAACACAAGCAATCTATGATTGCGCGTAGTACAAAAGAAAAGAACGTTTTAAGTAGTGAGGGCAGAGTCAAATTTATTAGAATTATGCCGAGTCTCTCAAAACGACTAATGTAATTGAACCTTTTAGTTCTTAAATCTAACTACAGATTGGTATAATTCCTTATCTTTGCAATCGTTTTGGTGCTGCTGTCCGTATTCGCGGAGAGTAGTGAAAAGGGAATCAGGTGAAAGTCCTGAACAGACCCGCTGCTGTAATCTCTATTCAGTTAACAGTTAACAGTAATCGGTTAACAATAATACTGAGAAAATTTTTGAGCAAGACTCAATATCCACTGTCAGAAACAGTGAACAGTTAGAAATAAAAGTCAACAATAAATAAATTGCTAATTGATATTTGCTAACTGCTAACTGTCA
>OGZT01000265.1_pt1 | contig 42925 bp, 29 predicted proteins | sample 1576891 | NCBI WGS metagenome assembly OGZT01 (sample SAMEA3541521, study PRJEB24748) | human gut metagenome | biome: human gut; feature: human-associated habitat; material: faeces | place: China | collected 2012 | reverse complement strand
GCATTAATTCTTCTAAAGGATATACAGCATTTACTAATCCAATTCTTAAAGCTTCATCAGCTTTTACATTAGTTGCAGCATATATCATTTCTTTAGCTTTTCCTACACCTATGATACGAGCAAGTCTTTGAGTTCCTCCAAATCCTGGAGTAATTCCTAATCCTACTTCTGGTTGTCCAAATAATGCATTGTCAGAACAGATTCTGATATCACAGCTCATAGAGATTTCACATCCTCCACCAAGTGCGAATCCGTTTATAGCAGCTATTACAGGAATTGGGAAAGTTTCTAGTTTTCTGAAAACATCATTTCCTATTTTTCCAAAAGCTTCTCCTTCAGCCTTAGTTAAAGTACTCATTTCTCCGATATCTGCACCAGCAACAAATGATTTTTCTCCTGCTCCAGTAAGAATAAGAGCTCTAGTTGTTTCTAGGTTTACTCCATCTAAGCAAGCATCTAATTCTTTTAAAACTTCACTGTTAAGTGCATTTAAAGCTTTTGGACGATTGATAGTTATGATTCCTACAAATCCTTCTTGTTCATATGTAATATAATTCATTAAACAAACCTCCCATAATTTCATTAAATTAGAGGATGGCGTACGCCAGCCACCCTCATATATTAAAATTGAATGTTATATTTTAAATTAAGAATAAGATTAGTCTCTCTTAACGATAGTAGAGCATCCCATTCCACCACCGATACAAAGTGTAGCTAGACCAGTTTTAGCATCACGTTTAGCCATTTCATGAAGAAGTGTTACAAGGATACGGCATCCTGAAGCTCCTACTGGATGTCCTAGAGCAATAGCTCCTCCGTTTACATTTAACTTAGCTGTATCAAATCCAAGATCATGTCCTACTGCAAGTGATTGAGCTGCGAAAGCTTCATTAGCTTCGATTAGATCGAAATCATTTATTGTCATTCCAGTTTTTGCCAATACTTTTTTAGTAGAAGCTACTGGTCCGATTCCCATGATTTTTGGATCTACTCCACCTAGAGCTCCAGCTACCCAAGTAGCCATTGGAGTAACTCCAAGTTCTTTAGCTTTTTCTTCACTCATTACAACTATTGCTGCTGCACCATCATTGATACTTGAAGCATTAGCTGCTGTAACCATTCCATCTTTTTTGAATGCAGGTCTTAATTTAGAAATTCCTTCAGCTGTAGTACCAGCTCTTGGTCCTTCATCTTTAGTAACTACAACGTCACCTTTTTTACCTTTTATAACTACTGGAACTATTTCTGCATCAAATCTTCCAGCTTCTTGAGCTTTTACAGCTTTTTGCTGACTTGCTGCTGCAAACTCATCTAATTGCTCTCTTGTTAATCCCCATTGATCACAAATATTTTCTGCTGTTACACCCATATGATAATTATTGAATGCATCCCATAAAGCGTCATTTACCATTGAGTCAACAATTTCTGAATTTCCTAAACGGTATCCAAAACGAGCTTTATTTAATAAATAAGGAGCAGCTGACATATTTTCAGTTCCTCCAGCTACAACGATATCAGCTTCTCCAGCTTGAATCATTGCTGCTGCCATATTTACTGCATTTAATCCTGAACCACAAACTACATTGATTGTTACCGCAGGAGTTTCTATTGGTAACCCTGCCTTTAGAGAAGATTGACGAGCCACATTTTGACCCAAACCTGCTTGAATTACACATCCCATATATACATGATCTACTTTTTCAGCAGGAACTCCTGCTCTGTTTAAAGCTTCTTTTATTACTAGTGCACCTAAATCTGCTGCTGCAACTCCGCTTAATGCTCCACCCATAGATCCAATTGCTGTACGACATGCTCCTGCTAAAACTATTTTTTTTGCCATAATCTTATTCCTCCATTCATTCATCAAGTGTCAAAACTCAGATTTTGATAAAGTGAGTTTTATTGTAGCTTTAATTTAATAGTAACACAATGTTTTTTTATTTGCAATAAGAAGATATATAAAATTTATGTTATGGATTATTTTTAATGTAGAATGACCAATTTTTTAACATTTTTTCTAATAAAAGAACTACTTCTTTCTCTTGGAAATTATTTTTCTATTGAAATTCTAAAATTTTTCTATCTAAAATCAACCAATTACTTTATAAATTTAATTTTACTTATTTTCTTTCTCATTTATATCTATAAATTATATTATAATACAATTTATTCAATAAATTTTTGATCAATTTTTAATCTATTGCTCTTTTATTTTGATTCTTCTATGATATCTGTTTTATAGAGAATATGATTCCCGTTGGCATTAAATATAAACCCATCTACTTTTTTATTCATTCCAATAATATATACTTTATAATCCAGTGGGAAAAGAGGTACCTCTTCTGACAGGATATCCTGTGCCTTTGCATAATTCTCTTCTCTTTTTTCTACTGAAGAAGTAGTTCTTGCTTCATCTAAAAGATGATCAAATTCTTCATTTGCAAAGAAGCTTCTATTTCCAACAGCTCCAGCAGAAGTAGAATGTAGAAGAGGATAATATCCATAATCAGCATCTCCTGTACTTACATACCATAGCCCTATAAGCATATCATGCTGTCCATTTGCAGTAAATTGAAGAAATGAAGAAAGTTCAAGTACCTGTATTGAAACATCTATTCCTATCTCTTTTAAATTAGATTGAATAACCTGTGCCATCTGCATTCTTGTAGGCTCTTCATATATCCATAATTCTAATTTAAGCCCATTTTCATATCCAGCCTCTTTTAAAAGCTCTCTGGCTTTTTCTGGATCATAAGGTTTTAATTTTACATTTTTATCATAGCCAAATACGCTTGGAGCTAAAAGTGATGGAGCTAACTCTGTCATTCCTTCAAAAACAGCTGTAGATATATCCTCTTTATTTACTCCCAGCTCTATCGCCTGTCTTACTCTCTTGTCAGTTATCTTTTTAGTATTTATTGATATAAAGTCTGTTCCTAAAGAAGACTTGCTTACAAGTTTAAGGTTCTCATCTTTTAAAAGCCCTTTAACATCAGTTGATGATATATCATATGCTATATCTATCTCTCCTGTTTCCAGAGCTATCAATCTATTAGAATTTTCTGGGATAGTCATAAATACCAGATTTTTTATTTTAGGCTCACCTTGGAAAAACTTATCAAAAGCTTCCAGTTCTACCTTTTCTCCTATTCCCCATTTTTTTATTTTATATGCCCCTGTTCCCACTATGTTTATTCCCTCTTCATTAGCTGGTACTTCCTTTACTATAGCTATTGAAGAATGAGCAAAGTTATGAAGAAGAATTGTAGGTGCATTGTTTTGAATTATTTTAAGTCTGTAATCATCTAATACTTCTAAATCTTTTATAGATTCAACTAATACTTTTGATATAGGTATATCCAAATTTCTTTTCAAGCTGGCTGCTGCATCTTTGGCTTTCATTTCACTTCCATCTTGGAAAAAGACACCTTTTTTCAAAGTTAAAATAATAGAATTATCAGGGAGTGTTTCATACTTTTCCACAAGCTCAGGAACCAGATCACCATTTTCATCAAGAGAAAAAAGATTGCTGTATATCTGCTTTGTAACAGCCAAAGTAGAACTGTCTGTATGTCTGTGGGGGTCAAAAGAACGAGGCTTATATCCGAAAGCTACTTTCAATGTTTTTTCCACCTTCGGTGTTTCTTTCTTGCTCTCATTAGTTTCTGTTTTAGTTCCATTACATGCTGGAAACAGCAAAGAAAATAATAGGATAATAATAAACTTCATAAAAAAATCCTCCTAAAGTTACAAAATATTTTTTAATTAATATGGTTCAAACACAAAGACGTCAAAAATATCTTGAAGCCTGTAGGGACTAGGAAGTTTTGCCTTTGTTTTTTCCCATGTTTTAGAAAAAGTCTCCATATCCATTTCATTTATCTGATGGATAATATGTTTTTTATATGGAAGCTCAGCCCCCATATTTTCTAACCCATGTATCATTTGATTTTTTATTCTGGTAAAATTTTGTTCATTTATTTTAACCATGCTGTAATAATCAGCTAAAAATTCTTTAGCAAGACAATACTCCATAGTAATAAGCTTTCTTATAGTGCTTGCTATAAAATTTAGACTCAATTTATTTGAAAAACTGCCTCTCTTTTCTCCTTCATCTTCTATGAAAGGAAGAAATACATCCTCAAAATGATGATCCTGTATAGACTTTGTCAGCAGCAATAAATTATTCAGGAAATTGTATTTCTTAAATGTTCTTTTGTGAAAGTTGTTATCTATGAGATAAGAAGATCCCACGTGTTTAAACAGAGAATTTGTTAAATCTTTAGAGTGCCCAAAATTAAATACTCTGCTTTCATAAACTACATTATTTTTTACTCTTTCAATAAATTTTTCAGCTTTTTCAAGAAGCTCTCCCATATTATCAAGCTGAAAAACAGCATCAAAAAAATTCTTTTCAAGCAAAAGCTCTCTCCTCCTTGAAAGAGGCAGCTTCATAAAACATTTTTCCAGATTTGTAGTCTTTAGGAGATTTTTAACAAAAGTCTCATCTATATTAAAATAAACATCATCATATCTATTTACGAGACTTGTCTTATCATCTTTTATAGCTCCTATTTTTTTCAGCTCTTTTGATAAAAACTCTAAATATGAAGGGGCAAATTCTTTAAATTGCTCTCTCTCTTCTAAAGTCAGATCTGTATTTTCAGCTAATATTTTATCTAAATCTATAAAGTCCAGCACTGATATGATTCCATCTCTATTTATTCCTACACCATTCCAGATATATGTTCTTGGAATATACTTAGAGTATTTATCTACCATAAGCACTACATATTGAGCTATTCCCCCTCCCAGAGAGTGTCCAGTCAGAGAAATTCTGTCATGTGGTACTTTAAAATCTCTAATAAGTTTGTAATATACCTCTACTCCTTCATAAAACTGCTGAGGTATTTTTCCAAGCCCCAGTGCAAGATCTGTTTCTATGAAATCCTTATAGGCATCTTCAAGAGGATACTTTTCACTTCCTCTAAAAGCTACTACATAATCTTCCTGCTTTTTAAATACAACAGAGTAAAATCCTGTATTTGTAGATGAAGGATTTTGTGCTGTTCTGTTATCTACATAATAAATTTTCCATTCACTTAAAATATCTTTAAAGTACTCCAAAAAGAATCTATCATATTTAGGTTCTATTATAATGAATGTTCCATTAAAAATGCTCTTTGCTGTATCCTGCTGAAAAACTTCAAGAATGGTTTTACCATATTCAGATTCATTAAAATTACAATAGGATAAAATGCTGAGCATGATATATTCTTTTGCTGTATGCATAATTTTACCACCTACATTTTTAGAAGTAATAATATCAAGTAAGTAACTCCCCACCCTAAAAGGGCTCCTATTACAGTTTCAAAAAGGGTATGTATTTTTCCTTCTATTCTCGAATGCATTACAAGAACTACAAGTATCAAAGAAAGAAAAAATACTTTAGGATTATTTGTTAAAAATGTGATTATTGTGAAAATAGAACTGGCAAGAGCACTATGCCCACTTGGGATTCCTCCTCTTAAAGGAGTTCCTTTTTTAAATAAAAGTTTTAGACAGATTACAATTATTATTACAAGAACAAAAATAGAAAGAGCTGTATGCTGATATGAATTTTTAAAGATATAGAAAGCATTTCTCAATTGAAATGTTATCTTTTTTTCAAAAATTATATATCCCACAAGAAGAGCATTAAGTGCTGTAACCAGTACAGCACTTGCAGCTATATCCTTCGCTCTTTTAGCCAATGGATGATATTCCTTTGTTACCATATCTACACAGCTTTCTATTGCTGTATTGAAAAGTTCTGCTACCCACATCAAACTTATACTTATTATTAAAGAAAGAGTTTCATATTTTCCTAAATCTAAAAATAATGAAAGTATCAATACTATTATTGTACAAAAGCAGTGAAATTTCATATGTCTTTCACTTCTTATAGCTTCAAACAATCCTTCAAAAGCAACGTTGAAGCTTTCCGTCACTCCCTTTTTTTTCCAGTCCTTATTCATAATATCACATCTCTCTTGTGTAGCCGAATTGTCCAAGGATCTCTTCTTCCCTTGCACGCATCTCTTTTTTATCATCTTCCTCTATATGATCATACCCTAACAGATGAAGTAATCCGTGAGTCAGTACATAATACAGTTCCCTTTTAGGAGAGTGGTTATATTCTGCTGCCTGCTCATCTACTCTTTCCATAGAGATAACTATATCTCCCAGTGTATCATAAGGACCTATATCAAAATCCTCTGTCTCATGATATGCAAAAGATATTACATCTGTTGGTTGATCCTTTCCTCTATATTGTTTATTGATTACTTGTATTTCCTCATTTCCTGTAAAAAGAATAGACAGATATACTGGTCTGTCACTTTCAAATTCACTCTCAAGAGCTTCTTTGATATACTTTTTCATCTCTTCTTCATTAACAAGGGTGTCATATCCCTCTATCTCTAGCGACATATCTACAACTAAATCCATATTTTTCTCCTTATATCTTTATTTGATTATTTCTGCCCCGGATATTTAATTCTTACATGGTGTATACTTATAAGAGATTTGATAAATGTTTGTATAATTATTTCTATCTCTTTAAATGTCAAATCAGCTTCTGAAAGTTGATTATCCTCTATTTTACTGCTGATTATCTTTCTAATCATCTCTTCCATAGCTCTTGGTGTTTTATCATCTATTGATCTCACAGCTGCTTCTATCGAGTCTGCCAGCATAATAATAGCTGATTCCTTACTTCTCGGCTTAGGTCCGCTGTATCTGAATTCCTCTTTAGTTACACTTGGATCAAGACTTTTAGCTTTATTATAGAAATATGCCAAAAATGTTGTTCCCTGATGTTCATACATTATATCTCTTATCTCTTTAGGAATCTGATACTGCTTTGCCATCTCTGCTCCATCTTTTGTATGAGATGTTATTATTAGATTACTCATAAACGGTGATACTTTATTATGAGGATTTTCCCCATTCTGCTGATTTTCCACATAGAATTTTGGTCTTTTGCATTTTCCTATATCATGGTAATACGATGCTACCCTTGTAAAAATTGCATTTGCTCCAACTGCTGCTGCTGCATTTTCAGACAAAGTCGCCACCATCATAGAATGATGGAATGTTCCTGGTGCTTCCATTGATAATTTTTTCAACAACGGATGAGAAAGGTCTCCCAATTCCAGTAGTTTGAAAAGAGTTAATATATTAAATGTCTTTTCAAAATATGGTAAAAGAGCTATTGTTATCATTCCAGAAATCAATCCAGCTAATACCATTTCTCCTGATTTTAAAGCTGCTCCAAATGTCTCCACCTGCGAAAATGCACTTAATAAAAGGAACAGTGTTATCTTCAATATAGAAAGCTGGATTCCTACTGCTATCAATCCTGCTCTTGTATTTACTTTCCTTACTAGATATGCTCCAAATGATAAAGAAGCTACATATACTACAAGGAATATAAGATCATAATCAATAATCGGCATTAAAAACAACATCATAAATGAAAACATCAATGTTGCAAATCTTGTATTCGTCAGCAGTATTAGTAAAAACAATGCTGTATCAATAGGCACCAGATAAATCAAATCATTATTTATAAATCTGAATACCAAGAAAAACGCTGTTATTATCAAGAAAACACTTCTATAATAATTTTTATTCAATATTTCTTTTTTATGTTTATTAAATACTACTGTATAAAACAGTGTAGCAATTATAAAAAGATAAGTAAGATTTGCAAGTATTATTCCTGTACTTTTCTTATAAGAATAAACACCGCATGCCTCTAAAATCTTTATTCTTCTCTCATTTAGAATTTCACCTTTTTTACCTACTAAAGTTCCTGCTTTAATCTCTATATACTGATCATTTATTTGAGAAACTTTCTCTTGAAGTGATCTTTTAGTCTTATCCTCATCATAAATATAGTTTGGAGTTGCAAATGTCTCAACTACCAGTTTATTTAGTTCTGGAAGTTTTTTTATTTTCTCATCATAAGGAGGATTGTACTTAATAATTGATTTTTCCTGTACAATTCCATTCTCATAAAGTCCTTCAAGAAAACTTCTTGTTTCCTTTTGTAATTTTTTTATATCTTTTACATCTAAACGAAGTATTTCCTGAATCATATTTTCAGATATTTTTCTTCCTGTATTTTTTTCAAGACTTTTAAAATCTACTTCATTGTGCTCTTTTTCTTTCATAGAATATACATCATTAAAGAAATCATCAAAAGTTTCAAGATATATTCTTCCTGCATCAGCAGAATAAATATACTCCTTTCCTGATTTCACAATCATTTCTTCTACTATTTTCTCTTTAGCACTCTGGTCTCTAAAAACTATAGTCTTAGGAGCATATATATCTGAAATTACTACATCTCCCACTTTATAGTTATTATTACGTGACAATAGAGATATCTTTGAACTAAAAGCAATTACAAACATTACAAGAATTAGATACAAGATTTTTTCTCTCAAGCTATATGAACTTGAATATATCTCAGCATCATTCCTGTCGCTTCTCTTTATTTCAAACATAAATTTTAAGCCAAATAAATTAAATTTCTTCATTGTACCCACCTTTGATGTCAGCTTCCATATCTTTTAATACAGCTGATTTACCAACAATTTTAATATTTTTAGTTGGAATAGACTCCATAAAATATTTTCCATATCTTTTGTTAATAACTCTGTTATCTAATATAGTCACAGTTCCATGATCTGTCTTACTCCTTATTAATCTTCCTATTCCCTGTTTGAACTTTATTACAGCTTCTGGTATCTGATATTCTATAAAAGAATTTTTTCCCTGAGCTGTTATATTCTCTATTATTGCTTCTGTTACAGGGTCACTGGGAACTTTAAAAGGAAGTTTTACTATTATTACTGAACTTAATTGTTTTCCTTTGATGTCCACTCCTTCCCAAAAAGAGTCTGTTCCAAAAAGAACAGGATTTCGCCCATTCACATACATATTTACTAAATGAGTTCTTGGTGCCATTCCATGTATAAATAATTCTATTCCATTAGCTTCCAGATCATCTCTCAATAAATAATAAACATAATTCAATGCTGAATATGAAGTAAATAAAACAAAAGTTTTCCCTCTAGACTTTATCAATAGAGCTTTTAAAAACTCTGAAATTTCATCTACAAAATCTCTGTCAGATGGATTAGGAATATCATCAGGAATATACACTTTCATTTGTTTATCATAATCAAATGGAGAATGTATTACTTTATCTAAAGTATCTTCTTCTAATCCTATTGATTCTTTAAAATATGAAAAATTGCTTCCTATAGCAATAGTAGCAGATGTAAATATTATCTGCTTTAAATTAATATATAGATTTTTCTGAAGTTCACTATCTATTTTAAGAGGTGTAGCCACAAGCTTGGAATTGCTCTTTCTACTGTTTACTTCTATCCAATAGATAAATTCTTCATCATCAAAATCATTTATAAATCTAAAATTATTAAAAAAGTTTTCCAGTCTGTCTGTGTACTTTACAAAATCATTTATAGTTCCCTGTTCATCTTCTTCATCTCTTAATTCCTTTATTAAACTTCTTACTTTTCTCATATATGAGTTATATTCAGAAGTAAATTTTTCTCTGAAATCTATGAGACTGCTGAGAAAAGGAGAATTTTCCATCTCTTCTTTTTTGGCTCTAAAGGTAAATGTTCCCATTTGCCCCTTTGAAAACACTTCTATTATATGATTGAAATACTCTCTTCCCTCTAAAAACAAAGACTTATGTTTTATTTTAATATCTTTAATTTCTTTTTCTAAAATACTTCTGCTGTCCATAGAGGTATTCTTTATATAATTCAATAATACATCCAGACTTCCTGTATTTTTTTTCTTTCCTTCTGTTGCAAATATCTGATTCATTATTTTTGTAAAACTGTATTTTGATGCTTCATAAGAAAAATAATCCCTTGCTACTTTCTCTATATTATGAGCTTCATCAAACACTACCAGTCCATATTCTGGAAGTATTGAATATTCTGTATTAAACCCTATCTCTTTTCTGATGGCTAAATCAGAAAAATACATATGATGGTTTGTTATAAGAATATCTGCATTTTTCTTCTCTTCACGAGATTTCAAGAAAAAACATTCCCCTTTATAAGGGCACTTTGCTCCTGCACAAATATCTGTTTCACTTTGAAATAATTCCCATACACTGTTATCCACCTCAAAAGGAAGTTCTGATTTATCTCCTTTTTCAGTCTTTTTACCCCATGATATTATTTCTTTAAATTGAGTTTTTTGTGAATTTGAAAACTCTTCAAAATTCACATTTTCTCCCAAAGCCAGATTAAAATATTTTCTATTGCAAAGATAGTTCCCTCTTCCTTTTACAAGTATATATCTAAAATCGCCCTGTACTACTTTTTTAGCTATAGGTATATCTTTATTTAAAAGCTGCTCTTGAAGATTTATTGTATTAGTAGATATTACTACTCTTTTTTTATTTTTTATAGCCCACTCTACACTAGGAATAAGATACGCCAGAGTTTTCCCTGTTCCTGTTCCAGCTTCCACTATTACTTTCTTTTCATTATTTAATCCAGCTTCAATATGTTTAGCCATATGCAGCTGTTCATCTCTGTACTCAAATCCTTTGAAAGTTTGAGATAATAATCCTGTTTTTTCAAAATATGGTGTTATATCTATCTCTACATTACTGTTAGAAAAAAGTTCCACAATTACATAGACATCTGTAAGTCCATTATTTACAATATATGATGCTCCTGCCATTCTGTTGGAATACATAGAAGCAATTTCCACATCTGCATCAGATGGGTATAAAAAACCAGAGGGGTGGTTATGAATTAAAACCTCACCTTTTTTCATGGCTTTGATTATAGCTGGAACAGAATACTTGTTCCCTCTTGCAAGTACCTCTACTTCTGTGACTATTCCATTCTCATTTGGAATACCTCTAAAAAATACCTCATTTCCTCCAGCCTCTTCTATTTCCAGTTTCATTATTTCTCTTGCATTTAGAGATATTTTCTCATTTATATCCATCAATTTTCCTTTCATCACTAAACTATTTACAGACAATTTCCCCTTATATATAATACCTCTTTTTCTCAAAAATATAAACCCTTTTTTTTCACGTTATGATGACATCTATCTCTAAGATATAATCTTTGAATTTTCTTCAGAAAAAAATTATTTTATATTTTTTACTTGGAAACAGCTTCCACAAATGATTTGTTATTATATTTTTAAGAAGTTTTTAAGAAAATATTCCTCTCCTTATTATACCAATTATTTCTAAATTTGCAATTGACAGAACATACTTTATGAAGTATATAAAGTAATAACAGGAGGTGGTGTTATGGCTATGACAAAAGAATTTGAAGTGAGATTTACAGATTGGCAGGAAAAAGATTATTATACTATCAAGATAGAGCAAAAATCTATGTACAGATGGAAATTATCCTCTAATATATGGGGAGAAGAACTCATTAATGTAGATTATCACTCTCCTGACTATTCAGCAAAGGAAATAAAAGATAGATTAACAGAAACATTTTTCAACTTTGATTTAAAAGATTATCACATCCACTGGGCTGACACATCTGGTTTTGTTTTGTTCCACTTAATTGCACTATCTGAAGAAAGACTTACATTAGATGTTGTAAAAAATAAATTTGAAAAATGGAGTAAAGTAATTCTTGCATATAATAAAATAATTAAACAGGAAGCAATATATTAAAAAAAAGGGCAGATTAATTTCTGCCTTTTTAAGGCTGTAAACAAATAAGTTTTGTTTATAGCCTTTTTTTGTAATTTAAAAGATGTTATAATATCTGTTATAGCATATAAAAGGTCTATGACTAAAAAAGATTCAGGTGGCTAAATTTCCTTATCTTATAAGACTTCAAGAAGGGTTATAGGTTAGAAGTTATTGTTTTATTTTATTATAAATTTTGATACATATAATTATTGTATGTATATTGTATTAATGGAGGGTTCGTATGAAAAATAAAAAAGTTGGACTTGCACCAGGAACTCTTATATATACAGGAGAGTTAAAAGATGAAAAGATAAAAATCATTCTTTATTCATATAATAAGGAAACTGTAAAAAAAGTAATTGACAATTCTCTTGATAAATTATCTTTTTTTAATGAAAAAGATTTTGTAAATTGGATAGTTATTGAAGGTGTACATGATGTTGAATTAATAAAAAAAATAGGTGTTTTTTATGAAATAGATAATTTAATATTGGAAGATATATTGAATATAAATCAACGTCCGAAATTTGAAGAAAGAGAAAAATATATATCATTCTTTTTAAAAATGATATATCTAAATAAAAAAAGTGATGAAATTGAATATGAACAGATTTCTTTTATTTTAGGAGAAGGATATTTAATAACTTTTCAAGAAAAAACTGGAAATATTTTTAATAACTTACAAGAAAGAATAGAAAATGGAATAGGAAAGCTAAGGAATAAAAAAGAAAATTATTTGATGTATGCACTTTTTGACATTATTGTAGATAATTACTTTTTAATTTTAGAAAATTTTGAAGAAAGAATAGAAGCTTTAGAAGAAAAAATAGTAAATAATCCCTCTCAAAAAATCATAGAAGAAATTATAAGTTTAAAGAAAGAAATTTCAAAATTTAAAAGAAATGTTATACCGATTAAAGAAATCTTAATAAAAATTTCAAATATTGATTATTTTGATGAAAGCATGAATATATATTTAAAGGATCTTCATGATCATAGCACCATAATTTATGAAAGTATAGAAATAATCTATAACAGAAGTAATGATTTAATTCAGCTTTGCCATTCATCTATAGGAAACAGTATGAATGAAATTATGAAAATATTGACAACTATATCTACTATTTTTATTCCTTTGAGTTTTTTAGCTGGACTTTATGGAATGAATTTTAAGTATATGCCAGAACTATCTTGGGAATATGGATATTACTTTATTTTAGGATTAATGTTTATTGTTGTTGCAGGAATGATTTTATATTTTAAGAGAAAAAACTGGTGGTAAAATAAATAATTTAGAAATTAAATTTAGAGTCAAAAGGCAGAGATTTTCTCTCTGCCCTTCACTTTTATTTAACACTTTCTATTCAATTAAAACTTATATCCTATTCCTGCTCCTACTATCCATTCGCCTTTAGTTTTGTTTTTAGCAGAACCATTGTGTGAATCTCTCTCTACAGAATAAGTTCCTTTTACATCAAGTAGTACTCCATTTTCTAATTCAAGAGTATATTTTGCATTTAGCCCTATACTGTGTTCATTTTTATGAGCCACTAAAATATCAAAGTCTGTTGTTGAACCTTTAAATCTTCCTGTGATATATTCCTCATCTGCTCCATCAAGTATTTTAGTATAGCTTACACCTACTGATAATGTGCTTTTTCCTTTTTCATGAGGTATTACTTTCTTCAAGTCTACTCCCATTTTTCCTACTGTATAGTCAAATGATTTTGAATCAGTTTCTATTGCTAAAGCTTTGCTTCCTTCATTAGCTCCATCTTGGTCTACATATGTGTATGATAGAGTTGCATAAGGTTCTAAGAATAATTTGTCTCCCACTTGATGTGAATATCTTCCATTTAAGTAAATATCGTAAGTCATATCTGAATATTTATCACTGTAGGCATTTCCTAATGTTCTTCTGTCTGCATCATATTCTGAGTACTGTATCCCTGCTCCAGCTTTCAATGTCAAGTTTCCTCTGTAGTTTTCAGCAAATGCACCTAAGTATCCGCTGTTTCCTTTTACCTTTGCCATATCTAGTTCTGCTTCACTTTTATTTCCTCCTAAAGTTACCCCTAGAGAAGTATTTTCTGAATACCCATATTTAGCCAGCATATATGCTCCAGTAAGCTTCATATCTGCACTTGTATCTGCTGTCCCTATATCTACACCATGATAATTCTGTCCATAATATGTATCTTTAGTTCCTCCATCAGCGTGAGTAAGTCCGCCCATTATCAGCCATTTATCTTGATTTGGTCTAAATTCATTTTCTGTCACTATATCTCTGAACATTCCCACTGATCTTCTTGATAACTCTGAACTATATGAGTAAGGAGTTCCTGTATATATATCATTTAGGTAGCTTAAAAGAATTTTTAACTGGTCTTCTGAAGAACTATTGTAGTCGTAATTTTTCCCAAGGAAAGTCATACCTAATATATCTCTTAACCCATCAAGATTTTTTTCATCTGTACTGTTGTAAATACTTTTATATATCTTATTTAAAGAATTGTATTTATTTACTTTAGGATTTACAATTCCATCTAAATCTGAACCTGCTCCTAAGTATATATATCCTTCATCTTTGTATGTATCAAGGTCTACCTTATCTATGATAGAATTTGTTTTGATTTTTATATTATTAAGTTTTATATTCTCCATATCAACTAATATTTCTTTTCCTATTCCATTTGTTATGAAATTCAAAGTTCCTGCTTCTTCTGGAGAGATTCCCTCTATTGTCATTCCATCAGTTCCTGAAAAAGCATGAGTTGCTGTAGATTTTCCCCCTGTACTGTATATTACAATATCTTCTTTTTTCAATCTAAGGCTTAGTACTCCTGTTTTCTCCACTGTAACTTCTTTTGTTCCTGTTACTTTCATATCTTCAAAGAATGTTACATTATTGTCTATACTTATATCTGTAAAACCAGATATATCATAAAACATATTCATACTACCATCATCTTTTCCATAAAGATTAAGAATATTATTTCCTTTAGATTCCATCTTTCCATTTACTATGGCATTTCCCTCTAAAGTAACAGCATTGTCATTTCCATCTACTGTTATAGCAACAGCTTTATTTTTGGCATTTATTACAGAGTCTCCTTTTAAAGTAAGAGTACTTCCATTTTCAGTTATACTTATTGTTGTACTACCATCTGCAACTCCCCCATTTACTACTGTATTATCAAGAGTAAGCATCGACAATCCTTTATCCATCACAACTGCTGTCTTATATGCATTAACTACACTGTTATTTAATTCATTCTTTCTTCCACTAATTTTAAGAGTATCCTCTATTCCATTTAAAATATATTTTTTATCTGGAGAAATACTTTCCTCTTTATCAGAATCTTCTTCAGAATCATAATATGTTAATTTTCCTTCTTCTAAAGTTAAACTCTTCCAATCTGTTATTTCTTTGCTAGTATCCTCTACACTTGCGCCAACATTTATGATATCATAGTTAACTCCATCAATACTTACATTCTGATGTATTTTTCCAAAATTATTATGATAATCAATATTAGGATTTGTTTCGCCAGGGCTGCTCTTCCCCCTCCAATATATTTATTACTATCTGCTATAAAAGCTAGTCCATAGTTTTTTATTTCGTTAGTAGTAGCACTTGCAGAAGAATCAACTATTGTTACATTTTTTACTACATTCTGATAAGTATTACTAGATACAAGAAGCCCATAGTTATTTGCATTACTAATTGTTTCGCTAGAGCTATAGTTAGATATAGCAGTAGACTGCCCATAAATTATTCCCTTATTTTTTAAATTTCCTATACTACCTGAATCTTCATTATCAATTCCAGTACCAGCAGATATAGTTCCACTATTTATTATCTCTCCTGTACTACTTAAATCATCATTATAAATTCCCCTCATACCAGCAGATATACTTCCAGTATTTATTAAACTTGTTATACTGCTTGTACCTGAGCTTGAATAATTACCAATTCCATAATTAGAACTAGATATACTTCCACTATTTATTAAACTTGTTATACTGCTTGTACTACCTGATCTTGAATTAGAATTATAAATTGCATAGTAACTACCAAATATCTTTCCTGTATTTGTTATACTTCCTACGCTTCCATCCTCATTATAAATTCCATATCCACTACTATCTTTTGTAGCTGTTATTGAACCGTTATTTATAAAACTCAAATTACTTAAATCTCCACTTAATTTCAACCCATAAGCCTTTCCAGTGCTATTATTCTCAGCAGATATTCCAGAGTTGTTTGTATAAGTTGCTGATTTTTCATCCCATGTATTTTCAGTATATGTTTCATCAATACCTGGTGTAAATGTTATACTGCCACCACTTTCTTTTATTTCCAACCCTACTACATCTGCTCCCATTACCACTGTACAAGAGAGAAGCATTCCCACTACTGCCCCTATGGTAATATTTCTCCCTCTTTTTTTGTTCCCGCTTTTTACTGCCTTCATAATCTTTTCTATCATCTTTCCCCTCCTCAAAATATTTTTTCATAATTTTAATAAATGCAAGATTCAGTAATAATTACTGGGTAGATCCTCTGTAAACTTTTATAAAATTCAGAGCACCTTGCTACTGTTCGCATTTATATACTTTTGCGAACAACCATTTATTTATTAATTTTAGAGAAGGTTATTTAAATATAAAATATTGACTTTTTTGAGAAAATAATATATTATCTATCATGTAAGTATAGTGTATTAAATTATGAGTTAAAGAAATTTTTGGTATAAGCAAAATTGTAAGTGTTCGCATTTGTATATAAAAGCGCCCACTTGAGATGTCCCTTAAATACAAAAATCCCCAGTAAATTTATACTGAGGACTTTTTTATTTTATTCTCTTTTTTTTTAAGAATGAAAATATATATTTATTATTTAATTTTATTTTCACTTTATTTTTTATAATTTCCTAAGAAAAAATAAAAAAACAGCAGTTAAGGTTGATTAGCCTCTTCTGCTGTTTTCTTTCATTTTTATCAATAAATATTTTCAATATTTTTTATTGAAGTTTCATTAACACTCCACCAATAACGAATAATGAACCAAATAGGAAAAGCCATCCTTGAAATTTAATTTGGAATTTTGCCCAAATTCCCCATTCTAATTTAGCAATACCTAATATAGCCATTAAGATTCCTGATGTAGGAACTATAAGGTTAGTGAATCCATCTCCTAATTGGAAAGCAAGAACTGCAACCTGTCTAGGAACTCCAACTAAATCTGATAGTGGAGCCATGATAGGCATTGTTAAAGCTGCTTGTCCAGAACCTGATACAACAAAGAAGTTGAATACAGATTGGAATATATACATTACCCAAGCTGATACAGCTGCTGGCAGTCCTCCAAGTCCGTTTGCAACCCAGTTAAGAACTGTATTAAGAACACTCGGTGTTCCAGCTTCTGTTCCACCTAGTACAAGAACTATTCCTTTAGCCATTCCAACTACTAAAGCTGCTCCGATCAAATCTTCCGCACCTTTTCTAAATGAAGTAGCTATGTCATTTACAGTCATATCATTAAGTTTGAAAACTACACCTATTATTCCTGCTACAATACCCATTATTACAAACTGAGTAGCTATTTCAGGAAGGTAGTAACCAAATACAACAACCCCGTATATTATCCAAGCCATTCCTAAAAGAACAACTAATAAAACTAATTTATGTCCAAATTTGAAATCTACATCTTGCTGATCTTCTAATTTGAATTCTTCTCTATAGTATCTGTCAGCTTCATAAGAAATAGAACTTTGCGGATTAGCCTTTACTTTATTTGCATATCTAATAGTATAGAATATTCCAAATGCTGTAAAGAATGTCCACATAACCATTCTGAACCCTGCTGCTGAAAGTACAGGAATTCCTGCTACCCCTTGTGCTATAGCAACACTGAAAGGGTTCATCCAAGATGTTCCAAACCCTATTTGTGTAGAAACATAAGTGATAAGTATCCCTGTTATTCCGTCATACCCCATTCCAATTACTATTGGAATAAGCACCATAGCAAATGGTATCGCCTCTTCTCCCATTCCAAATACTGCTCCCCCTAGAGAGAATACAAAGAATACTATTGGAAGAAGCAGCCACTCTGATCCTTTTGTCTTTTTTATCAAGGCATAAAGTCCTGATTCAACTGCCTTAGTTTTTAATATGATTCCGAAAGATCCCCCAGTGATAAGAATAAATGCGATTACCCCTACTGCTGTACCCCATTTGTCTCCACTAACAATACCTTCAAATACATAGTTTGCTACTCCGACTTCTCCATTTGGCTCAAAGAATTTTATTCCTTTTACCAAAGGCTCTCCTTGTTCATTCAGTTCATAAGCAAAACTTCCTGCCACAGGAACTGTCCTAGTTTTTTCTGCCCCAGTTTCAGTTGTATAAGTTACTTTTTCCATTTGGAATTTACCTACTGGAACCGTATGTGTTAATATCGCAGCCAAAATGACTACAAAAAATATAATTACATAGGTGTCTGGCATGTTAAACTTTTTTTTCATTTTTACCTCCACAAATTTTTAATACTATTATTATACTTTATGTTTTTAATTAAATCAATACTTAATGATATAAACTACATTCAAAAATTTTGAGAGGTATTTCATCTGCCATTTTTTATGAGTATTTACACTAAAATCTTTTTCCCTGACTTATCAATTTTCCGTCTTGACTATAATGTTTATACTCTTTTTCCTTACCATTTTCATAAATATATTCTTCTGATATTTTTCCATTTGTATAAAAAAATCTCTGTACTCCATCTCTTTTTCCAGATTTATAATTTTCTTCAGATATAATAATATCTTTTGAATACTGTACCCATCTTCCTTCTCTCTCATCCATTTGATAGCTTCCCTGTTTATATAGTTTACCATTTGGATAATACTCAGTTACAGTTCCATGACGAAGTCCGTTTTTAAATTCCGACTCTCTTTTAAAATACTCTTTTCTATCAAAATCAGTAGGAGTATATTGAATTTGCTTCCCATCCATTTTTCCATTTTCATTGTAATTATAAATAGCTACATTTTTTCCTTTTTCATCAAAAGTATTCCATGTTCCAACTCTCATAGAATCTTTATATGTTCCTGCTGTTTCTACATCTCCCTTTCTTGTATATTTCTTATAGTCTCCTTCTAACCTATCGTTAGAATATGTTTCTTCCACAGATACATTTCCATCTTCATAATAAGTTTTGAATACTCCTTCTTTTTTCCCAGAAACATAATTCAGCCTTCTATATATTTTTCCACTAGGATAGTATATTTCTACAGTTCCATCTATTCCTCCGTTTATATAATTTCCCTGCTCTATTCTATTTCCATTTTTATCATATTTTATGTAAGCTCCATTGAGCACTCCTCCCTGAAAATTTTCTTCCCAGACAAGAGTTCCTTTTCTGCTTATTCCCTGCCATAAACCATCTTTTCTATCTTGAGCATAGCTTCCTTTTACTTCGACATTTCCATCTTGATAGTATTTTACATAGCTTCCATTTTTCTTTCCTTCTTCATAATTTATTTCATATTGAAGATTTTTTCCAAAGTATGTTTTTTCTATTCCCTCTTTTTTTCCATTGACATAGTCTACTTCAAATTTTTTATCTCCATTGGCAGCATACATTGTATATTTCCCATTAAGAATTCCATTAACATATATTCCTGTTGTTTTTATATTTCCATTTTCATATTTTGAGATATATTCTCCTATTGGTTTATTTTCCCTATATGTTATTTCTTCTTTCAAAAGCCCATTAGTATAGAATTTACTCCATCTTCCATCTCTCGTTCCATCTTTATATTCTCTTTTCTCCTTTATTCTTCCATTTGTATCATAAAGGATCTCTTCTCCATCTTTTTTCCCATCAGTATATGAAGTTTCTGATTTTATACTTCCTCCGCTGTAGTATTCTTTATACACTCCGTTTTTCAGCTCTCTTTTTGCAGTAGTAATTGTAGTAACAGCAGTAGGATAAGTTCTTACCTTGGGAAGTGAAGGTGTCACTGTAGTTTTTGTAACCTTTGTTGATTTTTTAGATGTTTTTGATAGAATTGCTGCTATTTCCATATTTTTCTTGCTTTCACTAATATTAGCTTCTATTTTTGATTTTATATCTAAGCTCTTTATCTGCTTCTGAGCAAAATATATTCCACCAGCTAATATTCCTGATATAATTAATATTACAACAAACGCTATTAAAAAATTTTTTCCTTTTTCACTCATATCTTTCCCCCATTCTTGTATTTTCACAACTATATTGTACCTTCTTATTCCTTTTATTTCCATAATCTTTTTTATATCTTTTTTTAATTCACAAAACTTGAGAACAATTCTTTAATTTTTTACATTGTAATAGTTCTTTTATTTTTCATCAAAATTCTTTTATATATTTTTATTTATCGTATTTTAAGTTTAAAGAATATTTTTATTTATTTCTCTTTTTATCATTTAATTATCCTTGAAAAAATAGATGCAGGATAAAAATATCTAAGGTATAATTTTAGTAAGATCATCACTATATATAAAAAGGGGGTTTACATGAAAAAAATATTGTCTATTATTATGACATCTGTTTTATCATTTAGTTTATATGCTGTAAATACAGAATATAAGACTGATGTAGTCATTGTAGGAAGTGGGGGAGCTGGTATGACTGCTGCTCTTTTTGCAGCTGAAAATGGTGCTAATGTAGTTCTATTAGAAAAAACTGGATATATGGGGGGAGCTACTCTTATGTCAGCAGGAATAATACCTGCTACAGGAACTAAACAACAAAAAGATGCTAAAATTGATGATTCCATAGAAAATTTCAAACTGGATATATTCAGAGCTGCAAACTATAGTCAGGATAAAGATATGGTTGAAACTGTTGCTTCTGAAGCTAAATTGACTATTGAATGGCTGGAAAGCATTGGTGTCAAATTTAATCTTATTACTAATGCTTTGTATTATGGACAGTCAAACTATAGAATGCATATAGCTGAAGGTTCTGGAGCTGGTATGACTGCTAAAATCATAGAAGCAGTAAAGAAAAACCCAAAGATTACTGTGCTTAATTTTACAGCTGGAACTGGGTTGATAACAGATAAAGAAGGTGTTAATGGAATTAGGGCTAAAAAATCTAATGGAGAAGAAATTGAAATATACGCTTCTAAAGTTATATTAGCAACTAGTGGTTTTGCATCTAATGAAGAAATGTTAAAAAAATATATTCCTGAGATAGTTGATGCTTATCCTTTAACAGCTCCTGGGGCAACTGGTGAAGGAATAGTATGGGGACAGAAACTAGGAGCAGAATTAAAAAACATGCACGCTTATCAAGGTCATGCAGTTTTCAATCTTCAAACTAAAGGAAGCATGGATCTTTCTATTCTTTCAAGAGGAGGAATTCTTGTAAATAAAGATGGAAAAAGATTCACTAATGAGATAATGGGATATTCTGAACTTACTCCTCATGTTGTCAATCAAAAAGATGCTACAGCATACATACTATTCAATAAAGAAAATGCTGAAAAAACTGGTAATTTTAAAAATTATACTTCTGCTGGAATAGTTCTTCAAGGAAAGAATATATCTGAAATTGCTAAAGCTATGAAAGTGGATGGAAAAGAACTTGAAAAAACTATTAAAACATATAATGAAGGAATAGAAAAAGGAGAGGATGTTTTCAACAGAACTAAACTTCCTAAAAATTTCCATGGTCCTTATTATGCTATTGAAATAACTGGAGATTTGAGACATACACAGGGAGGTCTTGTTATAACACTTGATGGAGAAGTAAAAAAAGAAAATGGAGATAAAATTCCTAATCTTTATGCTGCTGGTGGTGTAACTGAAGGGTTCTCAGGGGCTGGAGGGCCTAACTATATGTCAGGTAATGGTCTTTTGCAAGCATTCGTTTTTGGTAGAAGAGCTGGTATATCTGCTGCTAAATCAATAACTAATCCTATGGATAAAACTATTATCAATAATATTGCAGCTTTCAAAGATAATAGAATTGTAAAAGATAATAAGTACAAAGATGGAAAATATATAGGTGAAGGAAAAGGGTACAAAGGAAATATAAAAGTAGAAGTTACTGTTAATGGTAATAAAATTACTAAAATAGAAGCTGTTGAATATAAGGATACTGAAATAATATTCAACTCTGCTCTGGAAAAAATATCTGATGATGTGATCTATACTCAAAATACTGATAAAATAGATTCAGTAGCAGGTGCTACAAGTTCTGCAAGAGGTATAGGAACTGCCATAAAAAATGCTGTGAAATCAGCTAAATAACAAAATTTTAAAAGACTGGCTTATAAAATAGAATAATGTTTTAAAATTTTTCAATATAATTTTTTAGAACTTATTTACTATTTTTTGCTAGTCTTTTTTATTTTTTATTTTAAAAAAATCATAATTTCTAATTTTAAATATATAATTTATTCTTTAATATAAAAAAATTTGACAAATTTAAAATAAGAGAGTATATTTCTTATTAAATAGATTAGATACTTAACTATTAAAAAGATAAAGCATTTAAAAATATAATAGGAGGAATATATGAAATATGATTTTGATACTTTAATTTCTAGAAAAAATACTGGTTCACTAAAATGGGAACAAATGTATAAAATGAATCCCAATGTTGGAGAAAATGTAGTCCCTCTATCTGTTGCAGATATGGAATTTAAAAATGCTCCTGAAATAACAGAAGGGCTAAGAGAATATTTAAAATCAGCAGTCTTGGGATATACTTCATCATACAAAGCATTTACTGACTCTATCATAAATTGGATGCAAAGAAGACACAATTTTACTATCAAGCCTGAGTGGATCGTAAATACTGCTGGAGTTGTTCCTGCTTTCTTCGCTGCTATCAGAGCTTTTACAAAACCTGGTGATGGGGTTGTAATTATGAGTCCTGTTTATTACCCTTTCTATAATGCAATAAAATTTAATGAAAGAACTCTAGCTGATTGTCCATTAATAGAAAAAGATGGATACTATACAATAGATTTTGAAAAATTTGATGAAATTACACAAAAGCCAGAAAATAAACTTTTTCTCTTTTGCAGCCCTCACAACCCTGTAGGAAGAGTATGGACTGTTGAAGAATTGAAAAAACTTGAAAAAATAATTCTTAAAAATAATGTAACTGTTATATCTGATGAAATACATCATGATATCATAATGCCTGGTTATAAACATACAATATTCCAGACATTATCTGATGAAATAGCTGATCAAACAATAACTTGCACAGCTCCTTCCAAAACATTTAATTTAGCTGGAATGGGGATATCTAATATTATTATTAAAAACCCTGCTATTAAAGAAAAATTTATACAAGAAATAAATAATGTCTCTGGTTTTCCTTTTAATATTTTAGGTTATAAAGCTTGCGAGCTTGCATACACAAAAGCTGAAAATTGGCTGGAAGAATTTATCACTGTAATAGATAAAAATCAAAAGATAGTAAAAGAGTTTTTTGAAAAAAATCATCCTAAAATAAAAGCTTCTCTTATTGAAGGAACATATCTTCAATGGATAGATTTCAGAGCTTTAGGTATGGAACCTAAAAAAATGGAAGTATTTATGACTAAAGAAGCTCAATTATTCTTAGATGAAGGATATATATTTGGAAAATCAGGTGAAGGATACGAAAGAATCAATCTCGCTGCTCCTTCATGGGTTATTAGAGAGTCTCTTGAAAGATTGGATAGAGCTTTAAAAGAACTATAAGATAACTACATAAATAATATTTTGGAGGTAAATTTATGTTGTCAAATGAAATGATAATAGGAGCTGCAAAAGAAGTTGAAGAATATGTAAAACTTACAAGAGGATATCTGCATGAAAATCCCGAAATTTCTGGACAAGAATTTGATACAAGTGCATTTTTAAAAAAAGAAGTTAAAGCTTTGGGGCTTCCTATTGAAGAAGTTTCTACAACTGGTTTTATTGCTACTTTAAAATGTAAAAATCCTGGTAAAACACTTGCTTTAAGAAGTGATATAGATGCTTTAAAAATGCCTGAAAGTGAAACTAATACAGTTGGTAAGAAAAAATATGTTTCTAAAAGATCTGAAGCATGTCATTCTTGTGGGCATGACGGTCATATGGCTATGCTTCTTGGTACAATGAAAGTTCTAGTTAAACTTAAAAACTATCTTAGTGGAACTATTATCTTCTGTTTTGAAGAAGGAGAAGAAATAGGCTGTGGAATAGATAAAATGCTGACAGTCCTTTCTAAGAAAAATATAAATGCAATATGGGGAATACATTTAACTTCTTTTATGAAAACTGGTACTGTAAGTGTTGATCCTGGTCCAAGAATGGCTGGAGCTGCTCTTATAAATATGAACATCATAGGAAGAGGAGGCCACGGTTCAAGACCTGATCTTTCTATCAACCCTCTGTTTGGTGCTGCTAATGTTCTTATGTCTCTATCTTCTGCATGGGTTAACAGAATAGATTCAAATGAAACTGTTACATTGGGTCTTGCTACTATTAATGGAGGAACTGCTGCAAATATAATACCTGATAAAGTTTCTATTACAGGAACTATAAGATATTTTAATGTTGCTGAAGGAGAAAAAGCTTTCAATCTTATTAAAGAAGTTTCTACATATGCTGCTAAATCTCAAAATTGTTTAGTAGAATTTGCTCCAGATATGAGAATAGCTGCCAACCCTACAATAAATGATGCAGAGTTATCAACTTTTGCTGCCAAACATTTAAACGAAATATTTCCTGAAGGAACTCTTATTCATCAAGAAAAGTGGTATGCTTCTGAGTCTTTCAACAGATATTCAGCTCTATGCCCAAGTTTATTTGTATTTGTAGGAGCTGGAAATGAAAAAATTGGTTCAACAGCCGAACATCATAATGTTCATTTTGATCTTGATGAAAATGCATTTATCACTGGTGTTATTTCTACAACAAAATTTGCTTCAAGTTTTCTAAATATCTAAGGGGTGGATAAATTATGAAAGAAAAAGAAAAAAGTGGGTTTCTTAATTGGATAGAAGTTGTGGGAAATAAAATGCCACATCCTATGGCTCTGTTCTTATACATTATAGTTATAGTTTTAGGACTTTCATTTGTTTTAGGTAAATTAGGGATTTCAGCTATACATCCTACTTCTGGAGAAACTATATCTGTAATAAACCTTGTAAGTTTAAAAGGTTTTATGCTCTTAGTTCCCAACTTTGTTAAAAATTTCCAAAACTTTCCAGTTCTTGGAGTTGTTATCATACTTGGTATAGCTACTGGTTTTTGTGACAGAAGCGGATTTTTTACATCAGCTATAAAAATGGGGTTATACGGCAGAAAAGGTAATATAGCTATATATGTAATAGCTACTATAGGTGTACTGGGAAATCAAGCTGGAGATGCTGCTTTTATCCTTATCCCTGCTATTTCAGGAGCAATATTTTATGGGCTTAGAAGAAATCCTCTAGCAGGAGTATTTTTAGGTTATGCATCTGTTGGTGGAGGGTTCAGCACCTGCCTTATTCCTGGTGGTTGGGATGTAGTTCTTACTCCAATTTCTATACAATCAGCTACTAGCATTCTTCCAAATTTTGATATGCCTCTATTGAATGGATATTTCTTCCTATTTGTTTCAGCAGTTCTTGTAATAATTGCTTCAGCAATAGTTACTATAAAAATTATTGAACCAATGCTTGGAGAATATCAATTTGCCGAAGAAGATAATTCTGATATGACTATAACAGATGAAGAGAGAACAGCAGTAAAAAAAGCTGGAAGAAATGTATTAATATTTCTAATTCTTCTGGTAGCAAGCTGTATACCACAAAACAGTTTTCTTAGAAATCCAGTGAACCATTCATTAATATTTGGAGCTCCGCTTATGCAGTGCCTTCAATTTATTATCATAATAGTTTTCTCACTGGCAGGACTAACTTATGCAATAAGCATAAAAAAGATCCAAAGTATAAATGATGTTTACACTATGATGTCTGAATCTATATCTTCATTAGCAGGATTTATAGCTTTAGCAGTAGTTATCGGACAGTTTCTCTTCCTTTTTGACAAGTCAAATTTAGCTCAAGTCCTTGCAATAAAAGGTGGAAATTTCCTTGCTTCTCTTCCAATACCTACACAAATAATAGTTGTATGCTTCCTATTGCTGACAGCTCTTGTTAATCTTTTCATAGGAAGCGGAGGAACAAAATGGCTTTTAATGGGTCCTATATTTGTTCCTATGCTAATACAATTAAATATACATCCAGCTTTTACACAAGCAGTATATAGATTGGGAGATTGTTCTACTAACCATCTTACTCCATTATTTGCTTACTTTGCTATATTACTTACAACAGCTCAGAAATATGATAAAAATACAGGAATGGGTACTTTATTTGCAGCTATGCTTCCTTACTCTTTTACATTCCTTTGTATATTCATAATTCAGATAGTTATTTGGATGACATTCAATCTTCCAGTTGGTCCTGGCGGAGTTATCTGGTTATCTTAATTCTTCTAGGTATTATAAAAAAGCCTGTATGAATAATTAAATTCAATATGGGCTTTTTTTATTTGAAATTCTATCTACTTTATACATTAAAAACCTTATGTAGTCCATTATACTTATTTTCCCTCTTCATCAGAGTATGGTGCAAAAATAATTTTTATATTCTTTTCACTTTCTCTGCTGGCTGTTACTATATAGTAATCTCCATTTTTATATATATTATTTGTCTTTTTCATATAAGGTACTATATCAAGTTCATCTTGAGCTGGAGCTTCTGGTATCTTATTTAAAGAATCCATTATTTTATCTTTTAAATCTTTATCAATAATTCCTTCATTTAATTCTTCAACTAAGCTTATCAATCTCTTTTTAAGCTCCACTTGATCTGTTTCTAATTTATAGCATGATACAATTATCCCTATTCCGTAAGGAGTTTCTTTATCTTTTAATAAAATATCTATTTTTTCACTAAGCTTGCCATTTCTTTTTTCAAAAAAATAATATGTATTTTCATCATTAAAAACAAAGCCATCATTTACAAGAATACTTTTTATTTTTTCCAATTCTATCTTTTTTAAAAATAACTCTTTAGAAAAGCTCAAACTAACAACTGCAAAAAATAAAGCCAAGAATAAAATCTTCTTCATAGTCTATCCCCCTTTTAATAAAACATCCTATATTTTTTATTTATTTTTTTAAACAATATTCATCTTCATTTGCTAAAAGTCAACTAGAACATGCCAAAAGGCAACCAATACTGTATAGACATATTTCCTCCCAATTGTTATTATAGTATAAAAAAATGGAGGTTTTAATTATGGGATGGTTTTCTTCTAAAAAATGTGAAACAAATATTTATATCATATCAGAAAAAGTAAATGAAAAAGTAAAATTTAATTTTATTTTTTACTCTCTTGATGAAGGATTAAAAAATGATTATGAATTTCTGAAAAAAATCAGAGATAACATAGGAGATTTAAAAGAAAAATTAAAAACACCTGCTTGGGAAAAATTCAGTCTGAAGCTGTGGTATAACTATGGAAAAAGCAGTGGGCCTCTTGGTGCTGTCAATTGTGTTGCTGAACTTCCTCTTGATGTTACTGAAGGAAAAATCCTCTATGCTGCTATTGTGAATCTGAATAAAAAAATAATAATCCCTGAAAATTATATTTTACCAGTTACCATTAAAAACTATGATAATATAAAAAAATCTACAATTATTTTTTAATCTTTTTATTATTTCAAAAAATTTCATAAACTCAATAATTTAATGTGCTTATATAAACATTCTCCTCAAGTTTATATTTTCTTTTTTATAAAAAATTTAATTTTTCAATAAGTTTATATATTTATTCTATTATGGAATATTATTTATATTATAATTCTCTTTTCTCCTTATTTTATCATAATTTTTTTAAGTTATAATTAATATTTTAAACTATACAATTCTATAAGCGTGTGTCACTAAGTTGTTTTTTTCAATAAAAAAGAGCTGCAAATGAATAATCTCATTTACAGCTCTAAATTTTAATCTTTTACTAATATTTTTTCTATTTCAGCTATATAGATAAGGTGATATCCTCCCCCTTCTCCACTTGCACTATTTTTACCACCATACCATTTTCCAGTAAAAGTATCATTTCCTAGAAAATCTTCCTGCCTAAGAGGAGTAGTACATAATTTTCTACATGTAAAACTCATTCTCGCTTCTTCAAAGTATGGAGTTTCTTCATCATGGACTACTGTAAAGCCACATTTAGCTATTTTATCCTCATCTCTTCCTGATATCACTCCACAATACCCCAGCTGCTTTCTATAGCTGTTATCAAATACTGTCAGAGAAAATGTATCTGAAGCTTCTAAAAATTCATAAGTATATCTTTCTGGACGTACTGCTACAAATACTACATTTTTTTTCCACAGCACTCCAAAACCTCCCCACCCTACAGTCATAGTATTAACTTTTCCTTCTTTTTCTGCTGTCATTAAAAACCAGTCTTTGGCAAACAATTTAAAAGTATTCTCACTTAATTCAATTGGTTTAATTTCATGAAATGCCATTATTATGTACTCTCCTTTTATTTTTATATTATTTTTATCCCTCATACAAATATGTTTTAATTTGTTCTAAATTCATTCCAGCTATTCCCAGTTCTTTAGCTTTTCTTCCTGTTGCTCTGCAATCTTGTTCCATAGCTATACTTCCTATTGTAATCAAAGAGTCCATTACAGGAGTTTTTACTCCTATCAGTTCAGCTATTACTGACCACCCTACAAGCCCAAAAGGAATATCTTCTGTATAATATCTATTTTTTAACCCGTCAGGACCTTTAATTTTTCCAAATTGCTCATTTCCAGTAATTGCTTCATAAATATTAGTTTTTACACTTCCAGCTGCTGCTAATGAATCAACTACTGATACTGCCTTATAGCCAAATTTTTTAATTATCTCCATTCTTTCTTCATCTAATGCTTCAGTTACTTTTCCAACACATGGAGTTATTCCTTCCTTGTAGAACCAGAATTCTCCCTCCATAAGTTCTATTCTTCCAGCATTCATTATGCAGCCAGGTACATGAACTACAGGGTTTAAAGTAAAAAGTCCACTTTCAATTACACTTTCAGCAGCTTCTACATCATAGAATTTTTTTAATTCCTTTAGCACTTCTACTGTTTTTTTAGCAGGCATCACTCCTGTTTTTACAGGCTCATGAATTCCCATTACCATAGATTCTCCTGGCCCCATAAGTCTTGTATCATATGGAAGTGTATATGTTTCAGCAAATACCACATCTTTTTTAATTCCTCTCTCTTTCATTTTGTTCCAGAAAATAAGAGAACCAAATGTCCCTGCTAAAATTAATATTATCTGCCCATCTTCCAAATGATCTATCAAAAGATCAGCATAGTAACTATGCCCAAATGCAGGAACTGCCATTATTATATATTTCACACCTTTCACGGCTTCAGCTATATCAGTAGTTACCATAGAAAGTTTTCCTACACCCTCACCTAGAACTCCCTGCTGAACTATCTCTTTAGTTTCAAATACTTTCTGCATTTTCCCAGCAAATTTTTCATCTTCAAACATACGAACTTCAAATCCTCTTCTTGCCATATCTGCTGCTGCTGCGTGTGCACCATTTCCTCCACCTAATATTGTTACTAATTCAGCCATGCCCATTCATCCCCTTTTTTAAAATATATTTTTATATACAAACTTTTTATCTATCTAATCTTTTTTATTTTAACATTGAAAATATTTCCTGTATAATCTATAATTTAGATATCAAGTTATATGATAAAAATATAACTAATCCATAAAAAAGGAGAATTTCATATGAATATGCAGCATCTGAAATATGTACTTGAAGTAAATAAAACCCGTTCAATAAATAGAGCTGCTAAAAATCTTTATATGGGACAGCCTAATCTCAGTGCTGCTATCAAAGATTTAGAAGAGGAAATAGGAATTTCTATTTTTTATCGTACTAAAAAAGGCGTTCAGCCTACTAGAGAAGGAGAAAAATTTCTTACTCAGGCTGCAAAGATAATATCACAAGTAATTGAATTAGAATCTTTCTACAAAACTTCTTCAAAATCACTTGTGTTTTTGAGTATAGTTGCTCATAGAGCTACCTATATTACTATTGCTATTTCTAAATTTATAAATAATCTTGAAGATAAGAAAGATATGAATATTACATTTAATGAAACTAACTCTTTAAATGTAATAAATGAAGTGGCTAACGGGAATGCAGAGATAGGTATTATTCGTTATCAAAATATTCATGAAAGTTACTTTCTTTCATTATTAGAAAGCAAGAATATAGTTTTTGAACCTCTATGGGAATTTGAAATGCTCATAACTTTTTCAGAAAATCATCCTCTTGCTTCCTTAGAAAAAATACCTTTTGAAATGTTATCTGATTATATAGAAATAGTATCAGGAGATACCAAGATCCCAACTGTAAAAGATTTTGAAACTCCTGCTTCTTCTAAGTGTATATATGTTTATGATAGAGGAAGTCATATAAATCTACTCGTAAATGTAAAAGGAGCTTTTATGTGGGTGCCTATGCTTCCTGAACATATACTAAAAATAAATCATCTGGTACAAAAGACATGTACAATTCCTTCAATGATTACTAGAGATATTCTTATTCATTCTTCTGAAAGAATTAAAAGTAGTTATGCACAAGAGTTTATTTTATCTTTGCATGATATTATACAAAACATTTCTGCTTCAAATAATGAATTTCTTCTGTAAAATAGTAAAAGGCTGTAGTCAAAAACCTAGACCCTGTGAAATAATTTCTGTAAATTAAAGATAATTACAGCTTTCTATGATAAAATAAATATATCATAGGAGGCTGTTTTAATATGGAAAGAAAAAGTAGAAAAAATAGAAGAATGAGTGATGGGAAAAAGAATATTATCTCTGCTCTCATTGAAGAGTATGATATTCAATCTGCTGATGATCTGCAAGATGCTTTAAAAGATTTACTTGGAGGAACTATTCAAGAGATGCTTGAAAGTGAAATGACTGAACATCTAGGGTATGATGCTTATGAACGTTCTGAGAATATTAATTCTCGTAATGGTAAAAAGAACAAAACTATCAAAAGTAAATATGGGGAGTCTTTGATTGAAGTTCCACAAGATAGAGAAGGGACTTTTGAACCTAAAATTGTAAAAAAACGTCAAAAAGATATTTCAGGAATAGAAGATAAAATCATTTCTATGTATGCTAAAGGAATGACTACGCGCCAAATATCTGAGCAAATTGAAGATATATATGGTTTTGAAGTAAGCGAAGGTTTAGTTTCAGATATTACAGATAAACTTCTTCCACAAATTGAAGAATGGCAGCAAAGACCTTTAGAAGAAATATACCCTATTATTTTCATTGATGCTATTCATTTTTCAGTAAGAGACAATGGAATAATTCGTAAAAAAGCTGCATATATTATTCTTGGAATAAATGAAAATGGAAAAAAAGAAGTCCTCTCTATTGAAATTGGAGATAATGAAAGCAGTAAATATTGGTTAGGTATTCTTAATAGTTTAAAAAATAGAGGACTAAAAGATATTTTGATCCTTTGTGCAGATGGCTTAAATGGAATGAAGGAAGCTGTTACTACAGCTTTTCCTAAGACAGAATATCAACGTTGCATAGTACATCAAGTACGTAATACTTTAAAATATGTTGGTGATAAAGATAAAAAACTATTTATCAAGCTCCATCTGAAAAAATAGCTTTAGAAAAGTTATCTATACAACTAATGCCATAGAAAGTTTAAACAGTATATATCGCCGTTTAAATAGTCAGAGAAGTGTATTTCCAAGTGATTCAGCGCTATTAAAAGCTTTGTATCTATCAACTTTTGAAGCGACAAAAAAATGGACTTCAACATTGAGAAACTGGGGAAGAATTTATGGAGAACTCCAAATTATGTATGAAGATCGTTTTTCAGAATAAATGAGATTAAGAATATGAAAAGAACACTCTCAAATGAGAGTGCTCTTGACATAGAAAAAAATCTGTTTTATACTATTTTTATTACAAAATATTAATACTTTAAGAATTTAAAATTTTTTATCATAGAAAGTTATGATTTACAGAAAATTTTTCACACTCTCAAAACCTACAGCCTTAGTTTTTTATATTTTTTCAACTTTTATTATTCATGAACTTTACATTAAAACTTGATATCCACTTCTCCAGAGTTTATACTTTTGTATTATTTACTTTATTTCATTTTCCACTACTACATCTATTTTACCATCCATAAGTGAAGCAAGAGTTTCTTTAGAAAGATATATCTTTGGAACTAAAACTTTTACTCCATTTACCTCTTCTTCTACATACCAGATAATATCATTTTTAAGATTGTTTATCTGCTCTTTTGTAAGGGCTATTCCAATAGATAAGCTAAAATCTTCCATAGCTTTTACAGAATTATCTAATAGTATCTGCATCTGTTCTTTTTCATTTGCAGCTCCATTTAAATACCTTTTCCCAGTATTTTCAAAAATAGCTCTGTTTACTATTCTCGACTCATAAAAAGCATCTCCCAAAAGTCTGACTTCTCTTTCTGGGTTATATCCTATTTTCCTAAAGAAATAATCTGAACCAAGATAATAGCTCATATCTATAAATTTCACATTTGTTTCTATCAAATATGTAAATTCAGGAATTTTATCATTTAAAACATAGTTGTCTCTACTTAATATTTCTTCTTTTTCTACGTCTTTTTTCTCTTCAGCACTTACTAAAATATTTTTTGAATTAATTGAATCTTTTGCTACAACGAACAGTCCTTTATCTCCCTCGGGAATTGTAATATAGCTTTCAATATCGATTGTTCCAGTTTTTTCTATATTGCTGTTATTTAAAATCACCTGCTCTATGCTCATATACCTGTCGTTTACTACATTTGTTTCAGTTAATAAAATCCCATCTCCTATTTCTACAGCAGATATATTTATATTATTTCCTGCTGATATTTTAGTTATTCTATCAGTTTCATTTCCAGAAAAAGAATATCTATAGTTAGTCAAATTATTGCTCTCACCATCTCGAATATTTCCATTTATCAATTTATATGCTGTTATCTTTATATCTCTTCCTGCTAAAATATTCCCCTCTCTATTTACTACATCTCCTGTAGTCTTTAGAGTAATATCTTTTCCTGATGAAATATATGCCATATTTTTTATATAATTCGCAGAAGTTCCCCCAGCAGCAGAATAATTTACTGTAATTTCTCCTAAATTTTCAATTTGTGCTGCCTCTATATAGATATCTCCTATAGCTTCTATAATTCCTGCATTATTCTGTACTTTCCCTAAAGCTTTTATCTCTATATTATTTCCAGAGTGTACCTCTCCCTTGTTATTGATAAAATCTTCTTTGAGTGTCATCATCATATCATTATTTGAATATATTAACGAATAATTTCCATTCAATATATTTTCTGAATTTAAAGTTAACATATTTCCTGAAGCTATCTGTCCATTATTTATCAAATCTTTTGAGTTTATAGTAAGATTATTCTGTGAAGTTAAATATCCACTGTTATTTATATTTTCAGCAGCTGTTATCATATTATCTATATTTCCTAGAATAATGCTGCCAAAATTATCCATCTTTCCTGAAAGATCAGCAGTAAAACCTCCTGCACTTCCCAAGGTTTTGTTATTTATTAAATTCATTGCATTTACAGTTATATTATTTCCACTGATAAACTTATTATTATTTAAAAAATCTCCTGACAGGTTAAGGACTATATCTCCTCCATTTTCTATATCTGTATTTGTACTAAGAGATACTGCTGTTATTTTTAAAAGATTATTTCCTGTATAGTTTCCTTCCAGTGTAAAAGAATTAAAAATATTAAGTTCAAGCTGCCCTTGTGATTGTATTTTGCCATCAACATTTTGAATATTTTCTGCCTGAATGTACAGTACAGAATCATTATCAAATACTTTTATATTTCCCAAGTGATTATTAAGAGTTCCAGTATTTTCTATATTTATATTTTTCCCTTCTATTGTTCCAGCGTTGTTATTTAATTCTTTTAATACTATATTCCCTTCAGAAATTATGCTTCCTGTATTAGAGACATTCTCTGCTGCTATATCTCCTTTTATTGAAATAATTCCTTCGTTGAGCAATTCTTTTTCAAGACTCAAATGCTCCCCGAGAATAAGTTTTCCAAAAAGGAAATTCAGCAGTCCTTCTCCTTCAAAACTTTTCATAGCAGAAATAGTTCCACTATTTTTTGCTTTAGATAACTTTATTTTTTCTTTTGCAAGAAGTTTTCCACTGTTGTCTATTTCTTTAAGGGTTATATTATTTCCTTGAATTAAATTAGAATTTTCAATAGAATTATCAGTATCAAATATTAAATCCCCATCTCCTATTATTCTGCCGCTATTATTAAAAAATTGAGATGTGATGTTCATATTATTTCCTGAGAATATATCTCCTTTATTAATTATATTTTTTGAAGTCAAATAGAGATTATTTGAACTTTGAATAAGTTTAGCATTTAAAATCTTATTTCCAGAAATAGTAATACTGCTCTTTCCATATATAGTTCCATAATTTTCCAGTTCATAAACATTTAAGACTCCATTATCTGAAGTTATCAACCCATTATTCACAAGCTTATTTCCATTAATTAAAAGTTCCAAAGCAGATATCTTATCATTATTTAAAATATTATCACTTAATAGAACAAGCTTATTCCCACTATTTATATTTTTATTATTAGTTACATTCCCTGTTATCTTCATATTTAGAAGAGACAATATATCTCCGCTATTATCAACATTTCCAATTATATCTAGATTTTCACCGTAGATATACCCAGTGTTTATTATATTTCCAGATATATTCAATTCTTTTTCACTCTTTATATCTTTACTATTTTTTACATCTCCAACTATTGCTGTCAAATTTTTTCCTTGAACAGTTCCGCTATTTTCCAAATCAGCATTGATATTCAGTGTGTCTTCTCCTGTTATATTTCCGCTATTTTTAATACTTTTTCCTGTAAGGTTTACCTTGTCTCCCTGTATATTTCCAGCATTATCTCCAATTCCATTTAGAAAAATCTGCCCTCCTGCTATCAGTCCAATATTCTCATTTATATATTTAGAAGCTGTGAGAGCGAGGTGATCTTCTCCATAGAGAGTTCCTTTATTTAATATTTGTTCTGCATTTAATTTAGTTGTTTTTCCTGTTATGTTTCCACTATTTTCCAAGTAATCTGTAATTTTTAAAGTTAAAACATCACCTTGAATAACTCCATTATTGTATAGAGATTTTGAAGTTATATCTATTGATAAAGAGACAATATTCTTTTCATTTAAAATATTACCTTCATTTTTTATTTCTATACTTTCCCCTGTAATATTTCCCTTATTTGTAAGATTGGCACTTTCTATTTTTACTTTTTTATTAGCAGCTATTGTCCCTGTATTTTCTATATTTTTTGCTTTAATATTTAAATTCTCTACTGTTTTTAATGATTCATTTTTTAAATTTCCACTTAATGCAATATCTGCATTTTCTGCAATCAGTTCTTTATTATCCATATCTTTTGAAGTTATTACTACATTATCTCCTGATATTTTTCCAGCATTGACAATTTTTTCTTCATTGGATATATTTATATTTTTAGAAGATATATTTCCTTTATTTTCAACATTAGAACTTTTTATTGTTATTTTTTTATTTGAAGATATATTTCCAGTATTTACTATATCCTTTGAATTTATATCAATACTGTTTTCTGCAACAGCTCTCTCCTGTATTTTTACATTCTCTGCTTTAATATTTATATCGTTCTTTGCCTGAGCATCTTTCAATATCAGATCTCCATTGACATCTATTTCCAGATCTCCCGACCCTGCCAGCATCTCTCCCTGACTGTTTACTCCAACACCTTTTTCTGTACTTTGAAGATATATTCTTCCAGCATAAAGAGACCCCAATGCTTTTGCATCCAGAGCCACCTTAGGTTTATCTCCCTCTTTTTCTGCCTTAACCTTTACTTCTCTTGTTTTATGGTTATACTCATTTCTTCCCAGAACAACATTTACCTCTTCTCCACCATGTACTGCACCATTGAGCTCTGCTGTTCTTGAAACAATATCTACCATTCTTACATTTTTTCCATCTATTCCCTGCCCACCTACTACTACTGTTCCATCATCTATATCAAAACCTTGGAGATCTCCAAGTTCATCTGTTATAGATTTTCCAGTTGTAAGTATTACTCTAGGGGTATTTATGAACCCTGCTCCATTTAGATATATTCCATTTGGGTTTGCCAGAATATACTCAGCAGATTTCCCAACAATTTCAGTATATCCTTCTATTTTACTTCTATTTACACCAGTAACCTCTGTTAAAATAACATCAGCTTCTCTTCCTTTCAAATTGGAATTTCCTTGAATAATACCTCCCAATTGAGTTTTATTATTTTCTTTACTGCTGTTATTTAATAGTATTCCTTCTTTTCCAACATTATATTCTTCAAAATAGTTATGAGAAACTCCATTTTTATTAGGAGCATTTATATTTACTATAGGAACACCATTTGGTGCTCTTTCTACGTTTGTTTGCTGACTTCTATTTTGATCAACTACTGTTGCTGCACCCATTACAGAATGTGTAAAGATACTAAAAAAGACGTAAATATAGATTATTAATCTTTTCAGCAGCTTATTTTTTAATATCTCCATTTTAATTTTCCCCCTTAAAATGTTTAAAATCTTGCACTCATACTAAAATATATCTCATGTGTATTTTTCTTTATATATGCGGGAGCTGTCAAAGGCTTTGAATATGAAAAACTCATATCAAAGTTGTTTAAATACATTCTTACACCAATAGTTGCTCCACTCATTTCACTTCCATTTTTCTCATAATAATCATCTTTATATACATCTTTTACTCTTCCATAATCATATGCTATAAATGGTTCTAAAAATTTATAACTGTATCCAACCTCATTTCTTAAATAAAAACCCTTATCTCCCATTATTGAGTTTTCTTTAAAACCTCTCACAGTAGTATCATCACCTATTCCCAGTTTTTCTGAAGAATAAAGTATATCATCTGAATACTGCCCGCTGAAAGAAACTCTGTATGAGAACCTTTGCTCCTTTATCATAAAAGGTTTATACCAGCTTAAATCCGCTGTATATTTTTGAAATTGAGCTCTTGGAGAATAATCACCTTTATTTTCATCTCTTTCTGCTCCAAATTTTTTTATTCCTTCATGGTAAGTTAAACTTCCATAAAAAACTCCATTGTAAAGCCTTCTATTATGGCTGATATCTGCTTTTAATATTGAAAGTTTTCTTGAACTTGTTATTAATTTTATTCCATCAAAATAGTTCTTAGTTTCTTTATTTGTCAAAGTTACTCCCACAGAAGTTTTTCCATCACTGTTTCTCTTTATTATTCTTCTTGCTGAGTAATTTATATTTTTTGAGACTCCTGTTATTTCATAAGTATGAGCAAAAGACTCTATTGTAGAAAGATATTCTGATTGATCCTTTGATATTGAAAATTCCCAGTATTTAATTGGAACTCTATAATAAAAAGAAAAATTCTCATTATCCTTGTATTTTCTATTATTTCCAAGCTTACGCTGATAAGTACTAGCAAAAGAATCGTTTATTCCTAAAACATCATCAAAAATAAGAGAAAATTTTATTCTGTCCTTCCCAGTAGATTTCTGCCCCAAGTCATTATAGTTTATGGCTCCAGATATCTTTTTTGTCTTATGATTATCAATTTCTACAATACTCCCACCTAATTCGTCTCCAGCTGTTATGTCTAGTCTTGCATTGTTGGAAGATACAGAATTAAGGTTGTCTATCCCTTGGTCGAGGTCATTTATATTTAATATTTGCCCTCTGCTTATTGGAAAAGAAGTAAAAATTTTTAATTTGTCCTGATTTTTTTCATCTTTAAACCGGATATCTTCTACATGGCCTTCTATCACCTTTAAAAATATTCTTCCCTCTGGTATATTTGATTTCTCCATGTCTATTTTTACTCTGACAGAAATATATCCTTCTTCAAGATATAGATTTTCAAGCTCTTTCATCAAATTCAAAATACTTTTTCCACCTTTTTTTCCTATATATCTTTTTTTTAAAGGTTCAATTTGATTTTTTTTCAAAATAGTATTTTCTTCAATAAAAATATCCCTTATTTCACTTCCCATAGCTTGAATATCTTCTTCTATATCATTTAATTTGACTTCATCTTTTATTTCACTCTTTTCTAATTTCCTTATCTCTTCTGCCTGCTTTCTTCTTTCTTCCCTATTTAACTCTTGTTGGTTGGCATGAACACAGTAACTAAATATTAGAAAAATTCCAAAATAGATCCCCTTGATTTTCATAAAATCTCTCCCAACAAAATCTTTACTATATATTTTTTAATTTTTTTAAAATATATATTTACCTGCTTTTAATTTAAAAAAATCTTTTTTATAGCTTTCATCTTTATTTATATATTTTCTCTCTCATTTTTATATTTTTTTAAATTAATTCTATTTTTATTCTAAATATATACTTTTTAATATATCAAAGAGTACAAACTATATTTTAATCGTATATTTTAAATATTATCATCTTTTGGTTATTTTATATACATAAATATTGAAACGTATACTTTTAAAAGTTATTAATATTCTTGTAACCCAATTTTTTCATATTATACAAATTCTAAATCACTTTAATTATATAAATATATAATTTAAATTGTAGGTTATAAATAAAAAATATAATAAAAACCCCAGAAATACTATCTGAGGCTTCAAAATTTAAAAATATTTATTTTTATAAAACTTTACTACCTAAAGAGATGAAATCAAAGTTATTATATCTTTTACATTTCTATAGCAACAGCTCTAATAGGACATCCATCTATTGCTGTTTTTAAAGGAATACATGAAAAATAAAATTCTTTATTTAAAATATTTTCTAATTCACACAAATTCTCTACTATTATCTTATCAGCTGCTAGAAGGAGTTTATGATTTCCCATTTCTTTAGAATCATAGCTGTCTGGGGAAATACAATCTATTCCAATTCCTTTTAAATGAGAATTTGCTATTTTTTCAACTATTTCTTTTGAAATAATTGGATAGTCTTTAAAATAATCTTCCTTATCCCAATATTTATCCCATCCAGTATAAATCAGTAGATAGTCAATATTTTTAATGAAATCAAAATCAAAGTTTTCTAAATTTTCAAAAGAAATACATAGCCCTTTTCCCCAAAATGTATCAACTGGAAAATCACAGATATTCCTTCCATTTTCTATTAAATGAAGAGGAACATCTAAATGAGTCCCAAGATGTGAAGTTAGACCTAAACATGTTACATTGAAATTATCTTTTTCATATGAAAAAAGAGGTTTAATGTTTGGTTTTTCTGCATCACAATATGCAGTCATATTATTTTTTATTTCATGTGTTAAGTCATATATTTTCATAAATCCCTCACTATTCTCTCTGAATACAATTATTTTATTACTCAATATTATTATACTAGATTTCATCACTATTTAAAAAATTATTATTGATGTTTTGTAATATATTTCAAACTATTTTCTAAGGTTATAATTCACATTATTCATCTTAATTATTTTTATTTTTTTCTTAGATAAAAATATATAAAGTAAGAAAATATAAAAAGCCCATAAAATTTAGAATATTCATTTCTAAAGATACATGGGCTGAATTTTTTAACTTAATAATAAATTAATATTATTTACAATTTGTCTCTAATTATTTAGAATTTCTTCTTCTGAAATATCTGTATCAGGAGAAATAATTATCTTTTTCCATTCAACAGGCTTTTTCTTTTGCATTATTTTAGCATAAATCCACATAAATATCCCTCCTGAAAAATATATTCCCAGTACTAGAAGACTTCCTGAACTTATTTCTCCAAAGCATGTATAAATAACCCATAGTGTAAAACAACAACTTATCAGTGCAACTAAAGGCCATACTTTTACTTTATATGGTCTGTTCCATTGAGGTTTCTTTATTCTTAATGAAACAAAAGATATTGTAACTATAAAATATACAATTCCAGCTGTAATCCCATAGATTGTATAAATATAATTTACCCATTTATCTGGTGCAAATACAGTAAAAAACATAGCAAGTACTCCAACTGTAATATTTGCATTTATAGGCTGCCCTTCTTTATTAAGAACTCCAAAAAGTCTTGTCATTTGATGCTGTTTAGAAGCTCCATATAAAGTTCTTGAAGCAGACAGCCAAAAGCCTGGAATTGTTGTTATGCACACTAAGCATCCCATAATTACAATAATTATAGCAAGCCAATGTTTTCCTATATAATCTGCTACTCTTGGGTCTACTACATCTGTATTTATTATTTGATTTGTTGTAAATATTCCCCCAACCCCAATTACTGCCATTCCATAGATTAATACAGTAAGTCCGATAGCACCTATAAAAGCTATCCAAAGCTTATTCTTAGGAAAATTTGTTTCTTCAGATAATTGAGGTATCAAGTCAAACCCTATGAATTTCATCATTAACAAGGCTATTGCAGCTGTGAATCCCTTGCTCCCCATAGGGAAGAAAGGCTTCATTACTTCTATACTCCAATTACCATTAAATACAAATATCAAAGAAGCCCCTACTGAAACAACAAGAGTACTCCAATAAAGAATCCCTTGAATTTTTGCCAGAATCTTCAGCTCTCTGTTAGCTAAAAAATATGCTCCTGTTGTCAAAACCACTGCAAGTATTTTAGTCTGCATAAATGATACAGGAAAAAAATATGTCAGCATACTGGCTATCCCATAGGTAACAGTAGGCATAGCCATAATATACAGCAGCAGCAACGCCCAGCAAGTGAAGAAGCCTGCATCCCAATTAAATGCATTAGTTGCCCATATATTAGCTCCCCCAGCATATGGAAGCATTGCAGTCATTTCAGTATAAATAAAGCATAAAGGCAGTATGAGCAATGCACATACTAATAATGCCAAGGCAGATGTAACCCCTGTCAACTCAAACCAATATCTTATTTCCACCATCCATGCAGCAACCATACCACCAGAAGCCATTGCAATCAAACTTGTTAATGATAATTCTTTTTTTAAGCCATTTGTTTCCCCCATGTCTTTCCTCCTTTTAAATTGATTACATATTTTTTTGTAATACTTCTAGCGTTTCATCAGTGGAAAGTACATTACAATAAATTATATTCATTATTCTAAGTTCATCATCATGAAGCTTTATATCTGGAGCTGCACAGCAGTCCTCTACACATATTACTTTAAAACCGGCATCAGCAAGACTTCTTACAGTTCCAGCTACACATTGATCTGTTACTATTCCAGTAACTACTACTGTTTCTACTCCCATATTGCAGAGCATTCTTTCATAACTGGTACTATTTAGAACGCTGTCAGTAGTCTTATTTACAACTATTTCTCCTTTTAATGGCTTTAGTTCATCTATCATTTCAGCTTCAACTGAGTCTACATGAAGAAATATACCATTCCACCCCTCAGTTTTTTGAACAGGAGCTCTGTCATCTCCCTTCGGATGAAGACATGCAATACGCCCAAAAGTTACATACATATCGTTTTTTCTAAAAAAATCTAATAATTTTACTGTATTGGGAATTACTATATCATCTAGCCTATCATGAAAAGGAAGCCATGTTTACCGGCTGGAACAGAGAAGTGCCAGACGCAGGAAACAGAGGGCATCCAGAAAAAGAAGCAGACTTGAAAGACAGGCAGAGAAACAGACACAGGCTGCAGCCCGTCAGGAGCAGAAGAAACTGAAAAAACAGATTCAGAAGCAACAGATCAAACGGGATTATGCCAAAGCGAAGAGAAGTGAACAGACAGTAGGAACAGCTACAAAAGGTACGATTGATTATATCAAGAAGATTGGCGGCAAAGTCACCAACTTCTTTAAAGAAAACCGGAAGGTGTATATCAGTGTAGCAGTTCTGATCGGATTGATGTTTCTGATCATAACGAATGTCACGTCTTGCTCTGCAGTGTTTTTACAAAATGTGATCACTTATACCGGAACCAGTTATCTGTCATCGGATCAGGCAATCCGGGAAGCGGAACTGTATTACACACAGCTGGAAGCTAATCTGCAGGAGCGGATCAACAACATGGAATCGGAAGAACCGGGGCATGATGAGTACCGCTATGATATTGGTCCGATAGAGCATGATCCGTTTATCCTGATCAGTTACCTGTCTGCAAAATATGAGGAGTTTACGTTTGAGCAGGTGAAGCCAGAACTGGATGCGTTGTTTGCAGAGCAATACCATCTGACTACTGAAGCAGTGAATGAGACTGTGACAGAGACTGCGACAGTAAGGGTTGGAGAATCTTTGGGACAGGTTGTTACCAGTGGCTATTGCAACTGCCCAATCTGTTGTGGTATTTGGAGCGGAGGACCGACTGCCAGTGGAGCATATCCAACTGCCAATCATACCTTAGCGGTAGATGCTTCCAATCCGTTTGTACCAATGGGAACAAAGGTAGTTATGAATGGTGTCGAATATACCGTAGAAGATACCGGAGCTTTCGCAAGATACGGTGTACAGTTTGATGTCTATTATGACAGTCATGCGGCAGCATCTGCACATGGACATCAAACATGGGAATGTTATCTGGCAGATGATAATGGAAGCAATGAAGTGGAAGTGACCAGGACAAGAGATGTAGATGTGCTGAATGTCACCTTAAATAGTGGAAACCTGATGTCAATCTGTCAGGACAGGTTGGGATTTTTCCAGAAAGAACTGTTCAGTGCCTACAACGATACAAAAGGCAACTTGCAGATGTTTGCAACACCGGTTGATTTTAACTGGTATTCCAGTGTGACCAGCTATTATGGATACAGGATTCATCCAATATCAGGAGCAAATCAGCTTCATAATGGTATGGATATCGGAGCACCGGAAGGGACAAAAGTAATGGCAGGGCTGACCGGAACGGTTACAACTTCTGCTTATAACGACAGCTATGGCATGCCCATGACATATCCTCTTCCTGTAATTTGAACTTCTCAGCC
>OGZT01000258.1_pt1 | contig 43877 bp, 27 predicted proteins | sample 1576891 | NCBI WGS metagenome assembly OGZT01 (sample SAMEA3541521, study PRJEB24748) | human gut metagenome | biome: human gut; feature: human-associated habitat; material: faeces | place: China | collected 2012 | reverse complement strand
ATATGCACAACTTTTTAAACATCAATATATTATCTTTTTAATTCCGCCAACGGGTAATGTTTATTTTTACAACTTCTCTATCTTTATATATAACATACGTATAAACTCTGTCACTAAAACATTCTTACCATAAAAATTTATTTGATAATTTAAACGTTTCCTGATTACCATTAACCGCAGTAACTTTCATTAAAAGCAATCCTCTTGATAACTTAGAAGTTACTAATTGCCATGTCCTATCATTGATACGCTCATTCCAAATACAAGCCCCATTAGCATCATATACATCTACCATTTCAACCTCTTTGTCACTTTTCAAATACAGTATATCACTCTGTATCCAAACTTTTGAAAAAGAATTTCCCACTTGATTCGTATTTATACCGGTATCCCCATTTATCGAATGGAAATCTTGCCAATAAGAAGTATTATGATAAAAATCAAATCTTCTTTCAGGAACAAATAAATTAATACAACCTACATCTAAAAATGCATTACCTATTACAATCGGAGGAGTAATTGCATTACAATACACTTTCGATAAAGTGCGGACATCATTATTCATTCGTGTTGAAATAAGCCAACTCACATGAAATGCACAATCTTCTATTCGAATAATAGTAGAAGGTAAAACTACCTCTGCAATATTAGCACAACTAAAAGCATTTTTTGCTATTATTTCTGTACCTCTAGGTATTTCATATATACCAGATAATCGATCATCTATTTTTCTAGGAGGAAAACATAAAAGAATCTTTGTGTCTTTAGAAAAAAGAACACCATCTATCAAAGTACAATTACTACTATTGTCCACCACACCAAAAGCAGCAATATTCGAATATGGAAACCCCCAAATATACTGTCCAATAATATTAGGATATGTACACCAGACTATTGATACTAGATTAGAAGCTCCCAAAGCATAATCTCCAATTTCTTTTAAACTAAAAGGGAGAGTAAGAGTCTTTAAGTATTTAGCACTCGAAAAAGCTCTCTTACCTATTACTTCCGTACCTTCTGGTACTACATATTCTTTATCAGCTTTATCCTCTGGATATTTAATCAGCGTTTTTCCATCAGCAGAAAAAATAACGCCATCAATCACAATATTTTGAGAATATAATAAAGTACCCCCAAACATGAAAATAAAAAATAATAATATTTTATTCATAATCCTCTGTGTTTTATTAAAAGTCTATTTTTATGACTTCTCCATCCTTATATATAACACACATATATTCTTCTTAAAAAACTAATTCAATAATTTAAAAGTATTTTGATTACCATCAATAGTAGTAACTTTTACTAAAAGTAATCCTTTGGGTAATTTTGAAGTTACTAAATGCCATACTTTTCTATTAATATATTCATTCCAAATACAAATTCCATTAGTATCACATATCTCTATTGTTTCAACCTCTTTGTCACTTTTCAAATACAACATACCACTCTCTATCCAAACTTTTGAAATTGAATTTCCTACTTGATTAGATTTTATACCAGTTCCGTTGATAGAATAAAAATCTTTCCAATAACGGGTATTACGATAAATATCAAAGCTTTCTTCAGGAACTAATAAATTAACATAATATGAATCTATAAAAGGATCTCCCACTATAATAGGAGGAGTTAACGCATTACAAGTCACATTAAAAATCCAGCGATGACCATAACCTGAAGTTGGAATAATATCTCTCAGAGAAAAAGCCGCATCTTCTATTAATTTTAGAGAAGAAGGTAAAATGACCCCACCATATATTTCACTCTCTTCAAAAGCCCTCTTAAAAATAACTTCTGTACCTTCCGGTATTTCATATTTCTCATCAAGATCCATTTTTTTATTAGGAAAACGGAAAAGAGTCTTTTGGTCTTTAGAAAAAAGAACACCATCCACTAATATACAATTATCACTATTTTCTGAAACGTGAAATGTCAACAATTCATTTCCATAAAAAATATAACTTCCTATAGATTCAGGAAAATGTTTCCACGTTATAGAAGATAAACTACCAAAGGCAAAACTTCTTATTTCTTTTAGAGACAATGGTAAAATAATACTTTTCAAATGCCAATTGTCATAAAAAGCTTCTGAATCTATTATTTCTACACCTTCAGGAACAACATATTCTTCATCGAATTTATTTTTCGGATATTTAATTAGCATTTTTCCATCTGCAGAAAAAGTAATGTCATCAATCACCACTTTTTTAGAATACTCCAAAGAAAAAGATAAATCACAGAGATATAATTTCCTTTCAGAAGGAATGTATTCGAGCGGATAGAAACTAACTGAAACAATATGTTCACCAAAGTCCACTCTATCAGAAATAATTTCAGCATATCGTCCCGGAAAAGGATTTGGCGAATCATAAACCCACTCATTAGGTTCTACCCAACTGGAATACCCTCCTCCCACTGGAATAGGATATTGGACTGGAACTATTAATAAATTCTCACCTACTAAACGCCGATTTACAGAAGTTATTCGAATTGCTGTTACTACTACATCATTAGGCAAAACAAAAGATTTCACACAACATGGAATTTCAGGATTTCCGACTTCTTCTGTATATGATTCTGACAAAATATGAGCATATTCGTATCCTGTTTGGATAGAAAAATCTACATTTTCTTCCCACCTAATAGTACCACTTATTACTTGTGCATGAACAGCACATAAGAATAATGCTAATAAAACAGTTAATATATATCTTTTCATAATATTCTAATTTGGTCGTTTAAACGTTTATTGATTTTCATCAACAAAAAAAGTACCCCCACCAATCACTACATTTTGTGAATACAATAAAGTATCCCAAAATATGAAAATCAAAAATTGTAATATTCTATTCATAATTACCTCCCATTTATTCGGTTAATATCATCTTTTTCGTATCAACTTCTTGGCCATCTACAATCAATGAATACATATACATTCCCGGAGTCAACTCATAGCCATTGATAGTTACCGAATCATTTCCTCGTGACTCAATATTGAGCTGTTTTATCTGTTTTCCTTGAAGGTTATAGATATGAATACTGGCTCTGGAAGATGTTTCGGGGATAAAGAAAGAAATGGTAGTCTGCTCCTTGAAAGGATTGGGTATATTGGAATAAAGTTTGGCTTTCAGCTTTTCATCCAGCAACGAGTTTACATCCGATTGCTCGTCTGCATCACTGATAGTAGATCGGGCTTGAATGCTTTTAGCTTGTTTCAATTCGTCAATTTCATTCTGCTGTTCTTTGATGGCTTCCACTAATAAAGGAATAATTTCAGAATAAGCAATGGCTTTCTTTCCATTGGGTAATGTATAAACAGCTTCCGGGAATATTTCTTCCAATTCCTGTGCAATAAAACCAGCCTTCTTTCTTTTCTTTTCAGCTTTTATCTTATTGACGATTTCAACCGGTACAGGAAATTGAGAAGACAAAGTATCTCGGGAAGAAACATCACTTTGAAGAGTATTTGCAGTAGGTGCTGTTTCTTCAACTTGTTCTTTCAGTTTATAAGTAACCCCACGAATTTGCTTTATTTTGTTCAAACTATTGTTTATCGAAGTTATATTTTCTTTGTAAGATTCATCGGAAGCTGTCAATAAACTACCCTTTGAATAAACAGTTCCGTCACCAGCTACATAAAAAGTAAGTGGGCCACCGCCATTCCGAACATCTCTTACAACATAAGCCATATCAGTATCCCGCCATGAGTAAACCCGTATTATATCGCCATAATCATGAGAATACTTTGCATAAGCCATTAATGCGGCTTTTCCCCCGTAAGTATATACATTAATATAATCTGGAGTATTTAATCCTATGGAAGGATCGGCTCCAAGACCAATACCGCCATCCTTATTTATTGTTATTCCTTTTGATGATACTCCACCAAAATTCAAATAACCATAATCTCCATTAGAATATAATTTAAAAAGAAGAGGATTAGTCAATGCGCTGTTATAAATGGTCAATCCACCGGAAGTACCTGTTTTTCCAATATCCAAAAGACTGTACTTGGGAGTAGTAGTGCCAATTCCAACTTTACCATTTGAAAGAACCTTTACCTGTGCACTCATTTGTATACAAAAAAGAGAAAGGCATAATGTAATGAATAGTTTTTTTGATTCCATAGTAGCTGCATTTTAAAAATTTATTAAAAATAAACAAAATAAAAATAACTTATATATAATAATGAAATTATTTAATATATATTACACCAAAAAATCAATTTTGACAAAAAATATATTGTCTATAAAAAAATTATTGCTTTTTGATGTATATTTGCCTGTAATTAAAACTCAGAATCAATGAAAAAGAAACTTGTATTTGCCACAAACAATCTTCACAAATTGAATGAAGTATCTACTATTTTAGAAAATAAAATAGAACTACTCAGCTTAAATGATATCAATTGTCATATAGATATTCCTGAAACTTCTAATACATTAGAAGGAAATGCTTTGTTAAAAGCCCAATACATTTACAGTAACTATAAATTAAATTGTTTTGCCGATGATACAGGTCTGGAAGTAGAAGCTTTAAATGGTGAACCGGGAGTGTATTCTGCTCGTTATGCAGGTGATATTCATAATTCAGAAGCTAATATGTTAAAATTACTTCATAATATGGAGAATAAAGAAAATCGTCAGGCGCAATTCCGTACCGTTATTTCACTCATACTCGACGAAACTGAATATCAGTTTGAAGGAATAATAAAAGGCAAAATAATAACAGAAAAGCGAGGGTCGTCTGGATTCGGCTACGATCCAATTTTTATCCCGGAAGGGTATGATAAAACTTTTGCTGAACTTGGCGATGAAATAAAAAACAAAATAAGCCATCGTGCACAAGCAGTTAATAAACTATGTAAATTCCTGTTTACCATACAATAAACAAGTTATAAACAAGTTAATATAAAAAGCATATAGACAATCTATGTGCTTTTTTTAATCTGTAGTTTATGAAAAAGAAAATAGTCTATATCTGTGCTTTATTCCTGATTATCACACCATTTTTATATGCACAACATGCCATTGGTAGTTGGCAAAATTATTTGTCTTACCACAACGTTACACGTACTGAACCTGCTGGCAATCTTATTTATGCCATAGGAAACGGAAGTTTATTTTCCTATGATAAAGAAGACACAAGCATTCAATGTTATTGGAAGGGTAACCTACTGAGTGATACTGACATTTCTTATATAGCTTACAATAAAGAATATAAAACATTAATCATTATATATTCTAATGCCAATATTGACTTACTCGTAAATGATAAGGAAGTATATAATTTACCGGATTATATGAATAAAAATATGATTCAAACCAAAAATGTTAATCATATTTGTTTCGCTAAAGAATATGCTTATCTCTCTACTTCTTTTGGTGTCATGGTTTTAAATTTAAAGAAAAAAGAAATTGCTAATACTTATATCCTCAATAAGAAAATTAATGCTTGTGCAGTAGATGATGCCAAAATTTACGCAGCATCTTCAGAAGGATTATTAACAGGATTATTAACTGATAATTTATTGGATAACAATAACTGGAATAAAGTATCTGATATTGTATACTCCTTTCTTTCAATCTATAATGATAATTTGGTAGGAAATATTCTCTATCAAGGTATATATCTTATTAACAGATCTGATTATAGTTATTCACAACTTATAGGTGGATATTACAGTTTTATGTACACTTATGAAGATAAGCTCATTGCAAGTAATGAAAACTCGCTAGCATTATTTGATAATATAAAGAAAATTCATTATCTTGATCATTATTTAGGTATAGCGCATCTTTCTTATGAAAATGGAATATATTGGTCAGCTGGACAAGAAAAAGGACTTGTTGGTATGAAATTTGACACAACTAATAAATCTTTAGAAACAATAGTGTCCTCTATTATCCCAAATAGTCCAAAAAAAAATCTAACTTATCGCATGAAGTTTGAAGGAGAAAAACTATTTATAGCTGGAGGTGGTAAAACTAGCCAACCTCAAGAAGGAACAATCATGTTCTTTGAAGACAAAACATGGAATAGTTTTCAAGAGGAAGGAATAGATGAGAAAACTGGAATAGCTTACAGAAATATTAGCTCCATAACTCAAGATCCTGCTGATGAAAAACGTCATTTTGCATCTTCAGTCACCCAAGGATTATATGAATTTTATGATAAGAAATTCGTAAAACACTATACATACAATAATAGTCCGCTTGAAGTAGCAGTACCTATAACCGATCCAGGAATATATAAAGATTTTGTACGAATTAATGGACTTACATATGACAATGATAACAATTTATGGATGACAAACTATGAAGTAAAGCATTTTATACATGTATTAAAACCAGATGGAAAATGGGTAAATCTACATTATCCAGAAGTAGATACCACAATAAGTCTTGAAAATATTATTTTTGATAAACGTGGATGGTTATGGGCTACTGCATGGGGATATAACTATGGAGTTTTTTGTTTGAATACTAAAAACACGTTAGAAGATCCCGGTGATGATCAACATAAATTCGTTACTAATTTTATAAATCAGGACGGAACACTTCTTAGCCACAAAAAAATCTATTGTATTGTAGAAGACAAAAATGGAGTTATCTGGATTGGAACAGCTCAAGGTCCGATTATTCTTAATAATCCATCTAATTTTTTTAAAGATGATTTTTATTGTACACAAATCAAAGTTCCGAGAAACGATGGCACTAACCTTGCTGATTATTTATTAGCAAGTGATGAGATAACTGCTATTGCTGTAGACGGAGGTAATCGTAAATGGATAGGAACAGGATCTAATGGAATTTATTTATTGAGTCCTGATGGCTTAGAAACAATCCATCATTTTACTGCCGAAAATAGCCCATTATTATCAAATAATATACAATCTATTGCTATAAATCCCAATACAGGCGAAGTATTTATAGGAACAAATAAAGGGTTATTATCATACCAAAGTGATGCTATAGAACCAAAAGATAGTTTTGTAGATGATGATGTATATGCATATCCCAATCCTGTAAAACAAGATTATGCAGGAGTTATTACTATTACCGGACTTATGATGGATACGGATATTAAAATAACCAATGTTAGTGGTAAACTTATTTATGCAGGAACTTCTGTCGGAGGACAATTTACATGGAATGGACGTAATCTACAAGGTAATAAAGTTCCTTCCGGTATCTATTTTGTTTTAGCAGCCGATAAAGATGGAAAACAAAGTATTGCAACAAAAATATTAATTATTAAATGAATAATTTATTAAATGAATCTTCAAAAAAATTACTTAAGAAAGGAAACTGTTTTGACTTTCTTAGATATTTTTTTGCCATATCACTTATCATTGCACATTTTTGTACACTGACAAACATTGATCAATTTTGGTTTGTAACAGGTACAACACGAGTGAAAGCTTTTTTCATCATGAGTGGTTTCTTAGTATTTTATAGTTATATAAGAAGAGAAGATTTAAAAGATTACATTGAAAAAAGAATACGAAGAATATTACCTGCATATTTAATAGTTATTATATTCTGTTTTTTATTAGGTTCTTTTATTACAACCATAGGAACTAAAGACTTCTTCACATCAAAAGAAACTTATAAATATCTAATAGCTAATTTTAGTTTTCTCAATTTTATTCAACCTACTCTACCAGGGGTTTTCGAACACAATCCGATACAAGCTGTTAATGGTTCATTGTGGACTATGAAAGTTGAAGTTATGTTTTACATAAGTGTACCTATTATTCTATATTTATTAAAGAAATACAAAGTTATATTTGTAATGATTAGTATTTTCTTATTTGCTACGATCTATAATTACTGTTTCACTGTGCTATATGAGCAAACAAATAATGATTTATATTTATTAATAAGAAAACAAATAGGAAGTCAATTAATGTACTTTTATTCTGGTACATTTATACTTCTATATCTTGATAAATTTACAAAATATTTAAAATTCTTTTTTCCAATAGCAATCGTTATATATTATTATCAGGATTCTAATTTTTTGTTTTCAACATTTGAACCTTTAGCATTTGCCACTATTCTTATAGGTCTCGCTTATAATCTAAAATACCTAAACTTTCTCAGAAAATATGATAACATTTCATATGGTATGTATTTATATCATTATCCTATTATACAAACTATTATCTATTATAAAATACCTCAGTTTAATATTTATTTCGCATTTTTTCTTACTCTCATTCTAACTATTTTAATTTCTCTATTATCATGGAGATTCATAGAGAAACCAATTATACAAAAAAGACTGTTTTGAGTTTAATAAAACAAAACAGTCTCTCTATAATAAATACAAAATAATTTTTTATTATAATCCCAGTTTCTCCGAAATCTCCAACATCCGCTTTATCGGCTTTACCGCTTTCTCTGCTATTTCCGGATCAACCAGTATCTCCGGTGACTCATTCTTCAGACACTCATAGAGCTTCTCCAGCGTATTTAGTCTCATAAAGCTACACTCGTTACATGCACAGGTACTATCATTCGGTGGAGCGGGAATAAACGTCTTTTCCGGGCATTTCTTCTGCATCTCATGAAGAATACCCGATTCGGTAGCTACAATGAATCGTTGTTCACTGCTGTTAACAGCATATTTCAATAAGGCAGCTGTAGAACCTACAACGTCTGCCAGTTTCAATACTGTACTCTTACATTCAGGATGCGCAAGTACGATGGCATCAGGATATTGTGTTTTCAGCTCCAGAATCTTTTCTACCGAAAACTGCTCATGCACATGACAGGCACCATCCCACAATAACATCTGCCGGTTCGTAACTGAGTTGATATAATTTCCAAGATTGCGGTCCGGACCAAAAATTATTTTCTCATCTTTGGGAAAGCTTTCTACTATTTGCTTTGCATTGGTAGAAGTTACCACTACATCGGTTACAGCTTTCACAGCAGCCGTTGTATTGACATAGGATATCACCGTATATCCGGGATGCTCTTTGACAAACTGTGCAAACTGATCTGCCGGACAACTATCGGCCAATGAACAACCTGCATTCATATCAGGCACTAATACCTTCTTTTCAGGACAGAGCACCTTTGCCGTTTCACCCATAAAATGAACACCGCACATCACAATGATATCCGCTTTTGTTTTGGCAGCCCATTGAGCCAATGCCAGACTGTCGCCTACATAGTCGGCGATATCTTGTATCTCACCCTTCTGGTAGTAGTGACCCAGAATAACTGCATTCTTTTCTTTTTTCAGCTCGTTAATAGCCTTTATGAGTTCATTCATAATAATTTTATTTTCTCTCCTTTTTAAAGAAAATCCTTTGTTAGTGATAATAGGCTGTTAATAGTGTTAGCAAATAAAAGCTGTTTTTCTTGTCAGATAAGTTATTAGTCTCCAATACACAGTTATCAGTATATTATGAACGAACTGAAAAGAGGCTATTGGCTGATAATAAGCTATCTCTCAATTTGTATTAACACCTTGTTGATAAAGTGCAAAGTTAAAAACTTTATGGATATAAACAGGGTAATAAGTGCTGAAAAATATGTTTAAGAATGCATTGAAAGTTTATATTAACTTTTTTGTATTGTTCATTATGAGTCTTCCTTATACCTTCTTCTGAATAATGCAAGAGTTAGTTTTCAAAATCTTTGCTTTAAGTTTTGACAGGTTTTCAACGGTTATAAACAGGTGTGTTAACAGAAAAGAATTACTTTTGCAGTAGCTAAGAAATAATAAGGATATGAACATGCGAAAATTGAAAATAACCGAGCTGAACCGGATAAGTGCAGAGGAATTTAAAGAAGCGGATAAACTGCCTTTGGTAGTAGTACTGGATGATATCAGGAGCTTGCATAATATTGGTTCTGTGTTCCGTACGTCAGATGCATTTCGTATTGAATGTATTTATCTGTGTGGGATTACGGCTACTCCTCCGCATCCGGAAATGCATAAGACAGCTTTAGGTGCCGAATTTACAGTTAACTGGAAGTATGTTAATAACGCTGTTGAAGCTGTTGATAACCTCAAAAATGAAGGATATATTGTTTATTCGGTGGAACAGGCTGAAGGTAGTATCATGCTGGATGAACTGGAACTGGATAAGACAAAGAAATATGCCATCGTTATGGGAAATGAAGTGAAAGGGGTACAACAGGAAGTTATTAACCATTCGGATGGTTGTATAGAAATTCCCCAATATGGTACTAAACATTCACTGAACGTATCTGTGACGACGGGGATTGTAATATGGGACCTCTTTAAGAAGCTAAAAATTAGTGATAAGTGAGTAGTGATAAGTGATTAGTAAGCTGCGCGAATATACCACATGAAACTAATCACTTATCACTAAACTACTCGTCACTATTTCAAATTTGTCCGTTTTCCACCAATATCACCACCCGTTCGGTGAGTTTATCTTTACCATTCGGGTCGTATTCTTTTTTAAGACTAGCACCGAAGAGAGCGGCAAAGGTTTGATAGAAACCTGCTTTAAAAGGTCCCATGAAGGCTTTTACTAATTCAAAAGAGGTTTGATTACTTTGTCGGTCTACCAGCTTTATCAACAATTTACCCTGTGCAAAAGAAAGTTTTTTCATCCGGGGGGTATATTGATCTTTGAGACCTTTTTCTACTCTTTTAATATGTTTCTGACGTGCTTTTTCGTTTGGGAGAGTTTGCAGATATTCATAAGTTTCGAGTATGGTACGGTTGATTTCCCGGGCTATGGGATATACCTTCTTGACATTTCTTACCAACCTATAATACTCCATGCGTTCTTTATCATTTTTAAACTTTAATGGCTTAAAAATATAAACGGTAGGTAGTTGTACACAGGGGATGGTATCTCCTTCATAAATACAAACCGGAACAAGGTATCCTCCTCTGCTTTGTTTATCTTGTGCCAGAACGGACTGGAAAGAAAGAAACAGAGCAAACAGTGTAAGTATTACTATGTTAGGTCTTGTATTCATGTCGCAAAATTACAAGATTATTTTATTATTTGTTCAATTCCTTGTAGTGTTAACCTATTTAAAGTATCTTCGCTATCTGACAAAAGTAAAAATGAATGAAAAGCACATGCCTTTTTCGGCTGTTTTTAGTTATTAACCTCTTGTTGATAATGCCTGTTAATAAAGCTCAGAACCCTTCTGTGGATATTCTGGAGGAGGTTATTGAGGATATATCTGTTAATAACGATGACAGTGAAGAGATAAATTGGGGAGATAAGATTGAGGAACTTTCTGAACGTATTCAGCAACCTGTCAATCTGAATACCGCTACCAAAGAACAGTTGGAGCAGCTTCCTTTTCTATCTGATATTCAGATTGAGAACCTGTTGGCTTATGTGTATATTCACGGGCAGATGCAAACCATTTATGAATTACAGTTGGTAGAAGAGATGGATCGTCGGACTATTCATTATTTACTTCCTTTTGTTTGTGTACAACCTGTTGATAAGAAAGAGTCTTTGCCCCGTCTAAAGGATGTGTTCAGGTATGGTAAACATGAAGTGTTAACTCGTTTGGATATTCCGTTCTATACACGTAAGGGATATGAAAAAACTTATTTGGGACCCTCTATGTACCACTCTCTGCGATATGGTTTTCGGTATAGTGAGAATGTTTATGCCGGTATAACCGGAGAAAAAGACGCGGGTGAACCTTTTGGTGCATTACATAATAAACAGGGCTATGATTACTATTCATATTACTTGTTAATAACTAAAATAGGACGGTTGAAAACTCTGGCTTTAGGCAACTATCGGTTAAGCTTTGGTCAAGGGTTAATAGTGAATACTGATTTTCTTATGGGAAAGAGTATTTATCTTTCTTCATTGACATTCCGGAACGGAGGTATACGAAAACATTCTTCTACGGATGAATATAATTATTTTCGGGGAGTAGCTACTGCTGTAGAACTAAGTAAACACCTGGTATTATCTGCTTTTTATTCACATCGCAGTATGGATGGAGTGGTAAAGGAAGGTGAAATAACTTCTATTTATAAGACTGGTTTACATCGTAGTCAGAAGGAGGCTGATAAAAAGAATGTTTTCACAATGCAATTAACAGGTGGAAATATGACTTATACAAATAATCATCTGAAATTGGGATTGACCGGTATTTACTACTTTTTTGATCATCCTTTTGAACCCGAACTGCGACAGTATTCCAAATATAATATTCATGGTAACAGGTTTTATAATGTAGGGCTGGATTATGGATATCGTTGGCATCGTTTTTCTTTTCAGGGAGAAGCAGCTATTGGCAAAAATGGATTTGCTTTTTTAAATAAATTACAGTATTCTCCTGCACAAGGGGCCAATTTATTGTTAATACATCGTTATTATACACATGATTATTGGGCAATGTTTGCCCGTTCGTTTGCTGAAGGTAGTAATGTGCAGAATGAAAATGGCTGGTATCTTGCCGGTGAAATATCTCCTTTCCGTCATTGGAAATTCTTTGCATCTATAGATTTATTCTCTTTTCCCTGGTGGAAGTACAGGATAAGTAAACCTTCGCAAGGTATTGATGGAGTGTTACAAATGAACTTTACTCCTCATAGAGAACTTACTATGTATCTGAATTATCGTTATAAACGAAAAGAAAGAGATGTGACCGGAACGAATGGTGAAATTACTCTGCCAACTTATCACCATCGGTTGCGCTACCGGCTGAACTATTCACCGGATGATTTGTTTTCCCTTCGTACAACGGTTGATTATAATAACTTCCACTCTTCAGGAGAAGTAGCCGGTCAGGGTTATCAGATTACGCAAATGATAGCTTACCGTTTATCCTGTATTCCGCTAAGGGCTGAACTACAAGGAAGCTTCTTTCATACCGATAATTATGATACCCGTGTATACGTTGCAGAAAAAGGTTTGCTTTATACTTTTTACACTCCTTCGTTTCAGGGTAAAGGAATACATCTGGCAATCAATATGCGCTATGATCTGAATACACATTGGATGATGATAATTAGGATGGGACAAACGATATACTATGATCGTAATGAAATAGGTTCCGGATATGACTTGATACGAAATAATAAAAAAGCAGACTTACAGATGCAATTACGCCTGAAGTTTTAATATATTTGCATGATAGTATTATCAATCGTAAATTGTCAAATTGTAAAATCTCATCATGACTGTTATTTATCCTTCCCCTATATTTGGCCCTGTTCATTCCCGCCGTTTGGGAGTATCTTTGGGAATAAATCTTTTACCCTCCGATGGAAAGGTATGTTCGTTTGATTGTATCTATTGTGAATGTGGTTTTAATGCAGATCATCGCCCTTCTAAGCCCTTGCCTACTCGTGAGGAAATACGTGAAGCACTTGAAATCCGTTTGAAAGATATGCTGGTAAATGGTCCTTTTCCTGATGTGCTGACTTTTGCCGGGAATGGTGAACCTACGGCACATCCTCATTTTCCGGAAATTATTGAAGATACGCTGGCTCTTCGTGATAAGTATTTCCCGAAAGCAAAAGTGAGCGTATTGAGTAATTCAACGTTTATTCATCGTCCGGCTGTATTCGAAGCATTGAATAAGATAGATAATAATATTTTAAAACTGGATACAGTGGATAGTGATTATATTCATCTAATTGACCGTCCTGCTGGTAAATATTCTGTATCAGAGATAATTGATAATCTGAAAGCTTTTAAAGGAAACTGTATTATCCAGACAATGTTTATGAAAGGTACTTATCGGGGACAAGATGTGAATAATACTTCTGATAAGTATGTATTACCCTGGTTAGAAATGATAAAGGAGATTGCTCCCCGGCAAGTGATGATTTATACGATTGATCGTGAAACTCCTGACCATGATTTACAGAAAGCTACACATGAAGAATTAGATAGAATACTATCTTTATTAACTGAAGCAGGTATTTCCGCATCTGCTTCTTATTAGAAGAAGGAATTGAAAACATCCCTATGTTTTATAATACAACATCCCCATGTTCTGATATAAAACATGGGGATGTTATTATAGTAAAGTATATATAAATTAAAAGCTATTCTGAGTTTACTTCTCTGTGTTTATGGTTTGTACACTTATGATATCTTTTGCTCTTTCCAGTGCTACATTGATATTCGGACAGATATTTTCTTCTCCCAGTAATTCATAAAATCCTGATTTCTCCAAAACTTTATGTACTTTGTCATTTACTCCTGAAAGTACAATTGTAATTTTTTCTTTTTGAGACATCCTGCACAGATTGGATAAGTTGTGAATACCAGTTGAATCGATGAACGGAACTTTACGCATACGAATGATACGTACAGTGGGACGGTCTCCCAATTGTGCCATTACTTCTTCAAATTGTGTTGCAATACCAAAGAAATATGGACCATTGATTTCATATACTTCCACTCCTTTTGGAATAATCAGATGTTCTTCACTAACAGCAATATCCAATTCTGAGTTTGGGTCTATTTCATCGGTGATGACAGATATTTTGGTTGTTTCCATGACACGTTTCATAAACAGTACGCAAGCAATGATCAAACCTACTTCGATAGCAATTGTCAGATCAAAAATAACGGTCAGGAAGAAGGTGATAAGCAATACGGTGACATCTGATTTTGGATTTTTCAACAATGCTTTGAACGTGCGCCATCCACTCATGTTATAAGAAACAATAACCAGCACACCTGCCAGACATGCCATAGGAATATATTGTGCCAATGGCATCAGGAATAGTAAGATAAGTAGTAATACAACAGCGTGAATAATTCCGGCTACAGGCGTTTTTCCACCATTATTGATATTCGTCATAGTACGTGCAATAGCACCTGTGGCAGGTATACCTCCAAATAAAGGAGCGATGACATTGGCTGCACCCTGAGCTATCAGTTCGGTATTTGAATCGTGACGGTCTCCTATTACACCATCGGCTACTGTGGCCGAAAGTAACGATTCAATAGCACCTAATACAGCAATTGTAATTGCTACCGGGAACAGATTTTTAATGGCCTCCCAGTCCAGTGCAGGAACAACGGCATCGGGTAATTCGGATTTAATGGTAAAACGATCACCAATTGTATCAATACAATCAATTCCTCCGTAAATTTTCATGAGGTATACAGCAATTGTCACTACAATAATAGCAATCAAAGACCCCGGTATTTTTTTTGAAAATCTTGGAGTGACAGCAATAATTATAACACTTACAATACTTACAATAGTATTCCACCAGTTAATTGTGTCAAAATGACGAAAATAAATCATCCATTTTCCTACAAAATCTCCCGGAACTTTTTCATTCCCAAAAGTCAGTCCGAAGATGTCAGCTATTTGTGTGGTGAAAATGGTTACGGCAATACCACTTGTGAAACCTACAATGATGGGATAAGGAATAAACTTAATAACTGCTCCTAACTTGAATACTCCTAATAGGATGAGTATTACACCTGCCATTAGAGTAGCTACAATGAGTCCAGCTTCTCCATATTGCTGGATAATACCATAGATAATAACGATAAATGCTCCTGTCGGACCACCTATCTGTACTTTACTACCACCCAATAGTGAAATAATAAATCCTGCAATGATAGCAGTGATAATACCTTTTTCGGGAGATACACCGGAGGCAATACCAAATGCAATGGCTAATGGGAGGGCTACAATACCAACAATAATCCCGGCCATGAGATCGGCTGTAAATGTTTCTTTCGAGTAATTTTTGAGTGTAGAAAACAGCTTGGGTTTGAATTCTAAGACTTTCATTTTAACGATATAATATAATTAGTGCATATATAGATTTACGATGTGATTTTACTGATTTTGCTAAATAAGGATTGCAAAATTACATAAAATAAATCTAATAACATGTTTTGGAGCATATTATTTGTAAATGATAAATTTTATCAATGATTTCATAGATTTTATTTATAAAGAAAGAAGGACTTGTTTTGAACTAATTCCGTATATTTGTGTTATAAATAAACAAATACAAACGTAATCTACTAATTAATTAAATATATAAGACTATTATGGCTAAAAGTATTAAAGGTACTCAGACTGAGAAAAATCTACTGACTTCGTTTGCTGGCGAATCACAGGCAAGAATGCGTTACACTTATTATGCAAGTGTTGCAAAAAAAGAAGGTTATGAACAAATCGCAGCTATTTTTACTGAAACAGCTGATCAGGAAAAAGAGCATGCAAAACGTATGTTTAAGTATCTGGAAGGTGGCATGGTAGAAATTACTGCCAGTTATCCGGCTGGTGTTATCAGTACTACTCTCAATAATCTGCTCGAAGCTGCTGCTGGTGAACATGAAGAATGGTCACAGGATTATCCTCATTTTGCTGATGTTGCCGAACAAGAAGGTTTTTATGAAATTGCTGCCATGTACCGCAATATTTCTGTTGCTGAAAAGGGACATGAAGAAAGATATCGCGCTTTTGTAAATAACATTGAGACAGCTTCTGTATTTGCCAAAGAAGGTGAAGTTGTATGGCAATGCCGTAATTGTGGCTATATTACTATTGGTAAAGAGGCTCCCGAAGTTTGTCCGGCATGTCTGCACCCGCAAGCTTATTTTGAAGTAAAGAAAGAAAACTATTAATAGATTATTATACGTTTTTTGATAAGCGGCTCATCCAGTAAGGTGAGCCGCTTTTTTGATTTAGTTGATGATGGCTATTGCTTCTTTAATTTGTTTATAGTAAATTGAAAGACTTATTGTATAATTCATTCTAAATGCTTATTTTTGCTTCTTATGTATAACTAATACTAAAAGACAAAAAACTTCGCTTGTTATGACAAAAAAAATACATGATCAATTAAATAGAATAGCGATAAAAACTCTGCTGATATTTGTTTTTTGTTTCGGTTTCTTTTCATCTTCCAAAGCAAATGATGTGTATTTCCATCATTTGGGGGTAAAAGATGGATTAACGCAAATCAGTATTTTCTCTTTTTATCAGGATGAAATAGGAGCTATGTGGTTTGGCTCATTTGAAGGACTGAATAGATACAACGGACGTGAGATTACCGCCTTTCGCCCTTCACAAAATAATAAGGGATTGACCCAGAATGAAATCTATTCAATTTGTGGTAATAAGAAAGGTGCTATCTACTTACGGGCCGGACACGATCTGGTGAAATACAATGTTTCAACACAGCAATTTACCTGTTTGGCACAAAAAGAAATTAATGGTATTTGCTATTCAAACGATACGCTTTGGGTGATATCCGATCATGCTATATTTTATTATCTGGAGGGTAAAGAAGGTTTGCGTAAGTTTTGTGATATAGATCCGGGCCTGGGAAACGGAAGTTGTATCTTTACGGCTGATAATGAATATTTGTGGGTAGGGACAGAAAATAATTTATTGTCTATACCATTCAGTGCACCCGATTCTCCGAAAGTGGTGTTATCTGGTGTTTTTGTGAAATACCTGTATAAGAGTAAGAAAAATGATTTGTGGGTAAGTACGGATGCGAGTGGTGCTTATCGGATTTCATCTCAGAATCAGATAACAAACTTCCGTTATTCACCGGGTAAGAATGGGATTTCCGATGATCATGTGAGAAGTGTTGTTGAGGATGAATTCGGAAATATATGGATTGGCACATTTTATGGGTTAAATAAATATGATCCTATTACTGATAAATGGAAATGTTATACTCAAATAGACAATGTTCCCTATAGTCTAAGTCATTCGTCTGTTTTTGGTCTTTATAGAGATTTACAAGGGAATATCTGGGTAGGAACCTATTTTGGTGGTATTAATCATTTTAACCCGAGAGCCGATATTTACCATTTCTATGGAGCGATAGGGCGAAATAACCCCAACTATCTTAGTTTTCCTTTCGTAGGTAAGATGGCAGAAGATAAAAACGGTAATCTATGGATTTGTACTGAAGGAGGAGGGCTTAATTTCTTTAACCGCCAAACGAAACAATTCAAGAGTTTCATGCAGGAAGATAACCCCAGGAGCATTAGTCATAATAATCTGAAATGTATTAAATATCTAAAAGATAAAGATCTGCTATATATTGGTACGCATACCGGTGGACTTAATATATTTGATATAAAATCCCAAACGGTCAAGGTTTTGAAGAATAATCCGGGAGATCCTGCATCATTGCCCAATGATATTGTGAACGATATACAATTTTATAAAGATAAACTCATTGTACTGACTCAGGCAGGAGTTTGTAGTATGGATTTGAAAAGTGAGACGTTCTCTTCTCTTTCTACTAATGAGGTAATTAACCGGGCAGTAGAAAGGAAGTTTTATTATGAAACTTTTTTGATTGATAGCAAAGATAGGATGTGGATTGCTAAATCGGACGGAGGAGTGGTACGGATTGATTTGAATAATAATAAAATAAAAGAATACAATGCTGTAATGGAGGATTCTACTTCTATTGGTAAATTTAGAATTACTCATATTTTAGAGGATAGTAAGGGGAAACTTTTTTTCGGAACTTTAGGTTCCGGATTGTTCCTTTATCTTCCCGAGACGGATACATTCAGAAATTTTACAGCAGAAAAGGGAGATTTACAGAGCAACTATTGTTATTATATAGCCGAATCACCTTATGATCATCTTATGGTACTGCATAACAAAGGAGTTTCCTTTTTTGATCCTGAAACCAGAACATTGAAACATGTTTGCGGAATACCTCAAATGAGTTTTAACCAAGGTTCAAGTGTCTGTTCTACCAAAGACGGAGAGGTTTTCTTTGGTGGAATTGATGGATTGACATCCCTTTATGAACAGTTACTTTATACCACTAAAAAAGAATACCAGCTTTATTTTGATAAGCTTTGGATATCTAACAGGGAGGTTAGACCGGGAGATGGATCTGGTATTCTTTCTTCGGCTTTATCCAACTATAAGGAGATTGAACTTGATTACAATAAAAACAACCTGTTTATCGAATTTGCTACTTCAAACTATGTTTCTAATAACGATTTCCAGTATGAATATAAGTTGGTAGGACTTGATGATACCTGGCTTCCGGCACATTCTACTACTATCAGTTATACTAATTTAAGTCCGGGGAAATATCGTCTGCTTGTTCGGGAGGTATGGGAAGATGCCAAAACGGAAACAAAACAAATTGAACTTGGCATCAAAATTAATCCGCCATTTTATGCTACAGTTTGGGCTTATCTGCTTTACGCATTATTGGTGGTAGGTATTTTATATGCTATTTTCCGCTTTAATGTGCGGCAGGCAAAGTTAAAGGCCTCATTAGAATATGAAAGAAAGGAAAAAGAATATATTGAAGAATTAAATCAGACAAAACTTCGTTTCTTTACCAACATTTCGCATGAGTTCCGTACACTGCTTACCCTTATTATTGTACAGGTAGAACTATTGTTGCAACTTAATAAACTCAATCCATCCGTCTACAACCGGGTACTTAAAATTTATAAGAATGCCAGACATATGCGTGATCTGGTGTCAGAGTTACTTGATTTCCGAAAACAAGAACAAGGATTCCTGAAGCTGAAAGTGGAATATATGGATATTGTATCTTTCACTAAAGAGATCTATATGTCTTTTTATGAATATGCCTTGAAACATTCTGTTAACTATAAGTTCGAACATATGGAGGAAAAACTGAATCTTTGGTTTGATCCGGTTCAGTTGCAGAAGGTAATATTCAATCTTTTATCTAATGCCTTTAAATACACCAAAGCAAAAGGCAGTATTACTGTTTCTATCCGGAAAATCAAGAATGAAGTGGAAATACGGGTAGAAGACGATGGTGTGGGTATCTCCAAGGAATCTATTCACAAGATATTTGATCGTTTTTATCAGGTTGACGGACAAAGTTCAGAGTTTACGTTGGGTACAGGTATCGGATTGGCTGTATCCAAAGGAATTGTGGAGTTGCATAAGGGAAACATCCGGGTTGAAAGTGAAGTTGGTCAGGGTAGTGTTTTCATTGTTACGTTGCTGACAGGCAATGAACATTTCCCAAAAGAGGTTTTGAGTGATAGTGAATCCAATTTCCATCTGATAAAAGATGGAGTATTGGAAGATCTGGCTTTGGAAGAGCTAATGCTGGAGGAACCGGCTAAAGAGCAGGAACTTACTAATGAAGAGAAAGCCGGAGAAATGGATATTGAATCGAAGGATTCTGATAATAAGCCCAGTATTCTTATTGTAGAAGATAATCTGGAGATATTGGAAATGTTGGAAGATATCTTCGCTCCTATTTATCATGTATACAAAGCTACCAATGGTAAAGAGGGTTTTGAAGCTACGCGCGAGTTACATCCCGATATTGTTTTAAGTGATGTGATGATGCCGGAGATGTCTGGTAAAGAGATGTGCCATAAAATTAAAAACAGTCTGGACGTATCACATATTCCGGTTGTTTTACTTACGGCGCAAACCTCTGTGGAATATACGGTTGAAGGATATATGTTTGGTGCAGATGATTATGTAACGAAACCGTTTAATATCAAAGTACTTGTATCACGTTGCAATAATCTGGTACGGACCCGTAGAATGTTGCTTGAAAGATTTAATCATGTTTCTAAGACACCGGTTGTTTCTAATGCCATCAATGAGCAGGATCAGGAATTAATAGATCGTGCTACTGCTATTATCCGAAAATATTTTGAGGATATTGAGTTTGATATGAATGTATTGGCTGCCGAATTGGGTATTGGCCGGAGTAAATTGTATCTCAGAATAAAGGAAATAACCGGACTTACTCCCAATGAGTTGACGCTTAAAATAAAGCTTGAAGAAGCGATGTATTTGATTACTAATCAGCCCAATCTGAATGTTTCTGAGATATCCTATCAGCTGGGCTTTTCATCGCCCCGTTATTTTAGTAAGTGTTTTAAATCATTCTATGGTGTATCTCCACAGAATTGTAGAAAAGGTAAAAACAAGAGTGAAGAGTCAGAAGAAGATTAACCCCATTATCCTTTTGTCTTGTTTCATGCTTTGAAACACTTTGTTTGAAGTAATGAAACATTTTGTTTGAAGCTTTGAAATAAGTTATGTGATACTACAAAAAAAGCTGCCTCGTAATTGAAGCAGCTTTTTCTGTAGTATCATATAACTATAATTTGAATTACCATCCCGGGTTCTGGGTGATTCCCGGCGCTTTCAATATCTCTGATTGTGGAATCGGATAGAGATACATTCGCTCATCAAATACCCGGTTTTCTACGGTGTATTTCTTATAAGTAGGTTCATCATTGGCATCCTTTACAATTTGCATACCTTCTATTTTCAGATAGTTGGCTTTTTCTGTCGGATTATCCAACAAGCGCCAACGGCGAATGTCAAAGAAGCGGTGTTCCTCAAATGCCAATTCTACGCGGCGTTCATTACGTATCACTTCACGCATCTCTTCTTTACTTAGTCCGGTGGGTAGTTTATGTGGATTCAGTTGAGCACGTTTACGTATAAGTTCTACTACTTTATAGATTGAATCTTTGGGTGCAGCACTTGGTGTGTCATAATATTCATTCATTGCCTCCGCGCAATTCAACAACACTTCAGCATAACGCATCAATATCCAGGTACGGGTGATATTATTGGTTCGTCCATCCCATACAGCTTGCGGTGAAAGAAGCTTCTTCAGGTAATATCCGGTTTTAGTAGCGGTTTTATTAGTAGCAGTCGCATCTTTTCCACCTTCAAATGTTTCAATAGTCTGAGTTTTGTCATTTACTGTAAATGTAGAACCGTCATAAGCAAAAGTCATATAGAAGCGCGGATCGCGTCCTACATAAGGATGATCTTTGTCATATCCTGATCCCAGTTCGTTGATCCCTTTTCCGTTAGCCATACCGAAAGCATCTGCCAGGTTCTGCGTCGGATTCGTCAATCCCTTTCCTCCCATAGTGAGTGGGGAATTCTGGCTTTCTACACTTGTTGTAGTGTTATATTTGGTAGAGAATACTATCTCCCGATGATATTGCAGGAAGTTTTCACTAACGGCATACAAGTCGGTAAAGGTTTCATCTTCATCAGTAAAAGCCATCAACTTATATCTGAATGCCGATTCAACAACTTTTTGAGCGGCATCAATCGCGAGTTTATAACGTTGCTTATCATTATTAGGATTGTTCAACGGACTTGCCCAATAGAGAAGTGCACGTGATTTCAAACCATAAGCAGAACCGGTAGTGGGGCGTCCTAATTCTTTCTTATCATCGAACCCTACACTTTCGGAACTTCCTTTGTATTGTTCCGGTAACCGGTTGGCAGCAGTATCACAGTCAGCGATAATCTGTTTCATACAATCGTCATAGGATGCACGTGTTACTTGTTGGGCTTCTTCAGCCGTCAATGATTTTGTAATCAATGGTACACCACCGTAACGTTTGATTAATTCAAAATAGAAATAAGCACGCAGGAAGTGGGCTTCTCCTTTCATACGTTCGCGGGTGCGGACCAACTCTTCATTCGTTCCGGAAGTAGTCGGCTTTACCGGCATTTTAAGTTCATCAATCTTTTCAAGGAATCGGTTTACGATCCGGATTCCCTCATAGTTTTTAGTCCATACGTTTTCTACAAGGAAATAAGAATCCCATGTACCATTGTTGAAACCTTTGATATCGCTTGTCACGTCCGAGTGTACTGCTTCATCGCATCCTGCTGCCAACATGGCGTTATCAATCCGGTTGTAGCCGCTGGGTAGTTTGTTGTACGCATCGTTCATGAATCCGAAAGCTCGCCGGGTTTCATTCCATATGTCGTCTTCTCCCAGTTTACCGTCTTTCTCCGGGTCCAGAAATGAATCACAGCCGGCGAAAAGAAAAGAGAAAGTCAAACCTAAACCTATAATATATTTATTGATTTTCATAATCGTAGTGTTTTTAAAGTTTTATAGATATACCAACCGAGAATGTTCTCAGTAGAGGATATTCAGAATATCCGGCATTCATAGCTTCCGGGTTACGACCGTCAATTGCATTTGAGAAAGTAAACAGATTGTTTGCATTCACATAAAGACGTAATGAAGAAAGGAATATTTTTCTTACCAGTTGCTTGGGGAATGTGTATCCCACCTCTGCCGACGAAATGCGAAGCATGGAGGTCTTTTTCTCCCAGAAATCAGAAGTCTGTGTATTGTAATCACGAGAGATACTCAGACCCGGATATGCTGTCTGTACGGTAGGATTAGCCGGATTCCAACGGTTCTCGTAAGCGTAAGGAGTAAACTTATTCGGAGTATAAAAAGTAGAGAATAAAGCCGATCCTTCCAGATTACACTGAATATCAAATCCTTTATAGTTACCACCTAATGTAGCACCGAAAATAATTTCCGGCAGGGTATTTCCTAATGCTACCTTATCAGACTCATCAATTACATTATCATCCTCCGGGCTTTGGTTTTTGTAGATGATATCACCTAATACAGGCGCTCCGAAAGAGCCTGTAGGAGCATTGACCAGTTGATCGGCATTGGTATACAATCCATTGGTCTGAAAACCGAATTGTGTACCAATAGAGTGTCCTTTACGGTATTGGTGAGCATATTTGTAAGCTACTTCTTTTAAGTCGATAATTTTGTTTTTTGCCCATACCATATTTCCTCCGATAAAGAATCCGCCATCCTTGTATTGTTTGTTATAAAGGATGTTCAGGTCGATACCCTGATTGTCAATTGATCCGCCATTGTATTTGGACAGACCGATACCAATCAGTGAAGGAACAATATTAGAGTAGTCTACCAATACGTCACGGCGTTTTTCATTGAAATAGTTCATTGTCAATGAAAGTCCTTTCCAGAGTTCAAGGTCGAATCCTACATTGAGTTTGTATGACTTTTCCCATGTTTCATTGGGATTGGCCAATGTTCCTTCTTGTGAGCCGTCCGTACTTCCGTTGGGATTACCGAATGCATACCCACCTGAAGAGGTAAATTCCTGGCGATAAGGGAAACGGCGTCCACCGGTCTGGTCATTACCGTTTATGCCATAAGATGCTCTGAACTTCAGAAAATCGATTGCTTCTGCTGATTGAAGCCATTTCTCATCCGAAGCAATCCATGCCAGTCCGATAGCCGGAAAAAGTCCGGTACGTTTTCCGCTTTTGTAATTACTGGAACCTTGATAGGAAGCTGTAACCTCCGCATAGTAGCGTTTGTTGAAACCATATTGTGCACGCATTGCCAGTCCCTGATATTTGTAATCGGGATTATCGCCCGGAACTGTTTCACTGGAGTGATTATAGAACAAGCGGACTGCCAGATCGTGTACATCTCCGAAAGTATGATTATAGTTGACTCCTGCGCCCAGTGTGTTGTAACGGTAGAACCCACCCATCATCTCTGATTTACGGCTGTTCTTATATTCATCTTTACCAAACTGTGTATAAGTGCCATCTGCGTTTTCCTGGAATACAGCATACGTATTATTGATGCTCAGGTACTGCATATTGAAGTTTTCGAAACCATAATAAGCATCAACCGAAAGCCCTGGTAACAACATATCCAGGTCATATTTACCTTTTACCTGTACATTGAGCAGACGAGATTCGTCTTTACGATAACCGTGACGGTTCAAAAGTCCGTAAGGATTCGTCTGATATTCAGAAGTACCTCCGAGTGAGCCGTTTTTATTGAACATTGGGAAAGCATTCGCAGGCAGAGTCATCAGAGTATTAAATACGGAATTGGTGGCAGATGGCACTTCCGAGCCTGTATTAGCAGCCGAACTTTTATCAATAGCTGCTGAAACCAGAATATTAAACAACATTCCTTTTATCGGATTAATATCCAGATTTGAACGGTAGTTGAAACGTTCATAAGTATTGTTGGCGGCAGCATCTTTGAAAATACCTTCCTGTTTCATGTAACCGGCAGTTACAAAATAACGTGCCAGTCCGTTACCTCCCGAAGCCGAAAAGTTATAGTGCTGGAAGGGAGAGTTTTTACCAATGAAACGGTCTTTGTAGTTTTCGTCCGGATAAAGATAGGAATCTCTGTCTGCACGGAGATACATATCGGGATTATATATTGGTGCCGAACCGTCATTTCTTAATGCTTCATTATAGAGAGTGGTGTATTGATAGGCATTCAACCGATCGGACATTCTCTCTGTTGTCTGGAATCCTGCGCGGATGTCCACATTAATGGAGTGTTTTACTTCACTACCATGTTTTGTTTTTATCAGAATGACACCGTTGGCTCCACGCATACCATACATGGCCAGGGCCGACGCATCTTTCAGTACAGAGATACTTTCCACTTCATTGAAATCCATCAAGTCAATGTTGGCTTCTATATCGTCAACTAAAATCAGAGGTTTAGCATTGGCATTGGTTGCCATACCACGTACATAAAAAGTATAGTTGCTCTTACCGAACTTCTCACCTCCGTTTTTCAGTGAATAGAGTCCGGACAAAGTTCCGTTCATGGCCTGTTCAATACTGGTCACTGTGTTTTTTTCAATTACATCGGTACCAATACTTGATACAGCCGAAGTCATACTCCTCTTAGACTGTTCTCCATAAGATACACCAATCATTTCATCTTCGTGGGTCATGTACTTTACCAGTTTCAATGTGTAAACTGATTGGTTGTTAAGGCGTGTAACAACCGGACGGTACCCTTTTAAGTTAACTACCAGTACATCCGACGGATCAAGTAACATATAGAATTTACCATCTTCATCGGTCACAGCATCTGTTTGTTTTTCCTGGACGTTAACTGTAATACCGGGCATAGGGACATTATTTTCATCGACCACAATACCCTCAACGGTTACTGTTGAGCTTTTTTGGGTCTTTTGTGCTTTTACCGGCATTACCGATAGAAGCAGTGCACACAGAAACGTGCACAAATATATAAATCTCTTCATTTGAATCATATTTTAGGGTTTATACCATCATCATTTCCATCCTGGGTTTTGTTCCAATACGGCACTCTTGTATACTTCGTTGTTAGGTATCGGATAGAGATGCATGTGTTCTTTGAATGTAGGAGTTTCATATTTTTCACGAGAATAAGTAAAGGTTCCATCTGTATTCTTTACTACGCGGATACCATAGATATCTTTATTGAAATATTCTACTCCTTTATGCCAGGATAGTACATCATACCAACGATGTTCTTCAAAACAGAGTTCCACACCCCGTTCATTGTAGATACGCTCACGCATTTTTTCTTTTGTATCCGAGATATCTGTCGGGACAGGTACTTGCCCCACACGTCCTCTAAGTTCTGTCAGTACGTCCCTTACAGAGAGTCCTTCCAGTGAACTTTCCGGACCTCCTACTTCATTCTGTGCTTCGGCAAAGTTCAGTAGAATCTCTGCATAGCGGAAAAAGATATAGTTCATGTAGGTGGAAGTACCTTTATATCGTTGATGTGTTTCCGGCCAAAATTTGGCTATGGCATAACCCAATGCGTTGATGTGGGTGGTACCTTTATCACGTCCTGTCTCTTTTCCGTCGGCTGATACCCAAAATTCCATGTTGCGGTTATACCAGAATCGGTCATTACGTAGTATGCACATATCCAGGCGAGGATCTCTGTTAGAATACGGATCCTGTTCTTGGTAAATAGTGGAAGAATTGGTAATCGGATAACCTTTGGAATCTTCAAACATGTCAACCATGTTCTGAGTTACCGTTTCTCCTGCCCATCCGCTGTATCCTTGTGTAGCGATGAAACGCGTCCAGAAAGTACTTCCGTTAGTGTGTCCTTGCTCAAAATTCATTTTGATGCGTGGACGGTTCATAATGATTTCGCTACAAACCGGTTGAAAAAACAGGTTCACATAGTCGGGATAAAGAGTATATAGTTTCAGGTCGATTACGTCTTTGGCTGCTTTGGCTGCTTTCTCCCATTTTGTCACATCATTAGAGGGGTTGTGCAATTGGCGGGCAGCATACAACAGTACTCTTGATTTCAGTGCTTTTGCCGCTCCTATCGAAGCGCGACCGTTATCAGCATCGGCATACTTTAGGGGAAGTAGGCCATTAGTGGCTGTATTACAATCATTTACAATGAACTCCACGCATCTTTCATAGGTGTCTCGGGGTAAATCCAGGTCATCCTTGTTCAGGGTTAGTGTATGGTCAATGATGGGCACGCCTCCCCAACGTTTGATTAGTTCAAAATAGAAGAAAGCACGCAGGAAGTAGGCTTCTCCCAAACAACGCTTTTTAATTTCATCAGACGGGAAGTTGGGTACTTTATCTATATTTTCGATGATCTTATTGGCTTTGCGGATACCAATATACATATTCTGCCACATATATGAAATTTCATTGTTGGCGTCATGCATTTTGTTGCTTGTTTCCATTTGAGTACCGTCCCATGCTCCGTTGTTAAAGATTGCTGTACACCCTCCTTTATTGCGTGATTCGTCACCCATAGAGGAAACCAGTGAGTTCCACAAGCGTCCCAGATGACCGGGCATATATGAGTAAGTCTGATCAGCATATTGACGGAACATAGCATAGTCCGAGAATATCTTATCCTCATTGATGTCTTCTATCGGGGCCATATCTAATTGTCCTTCTCCAAATAATCCTGTACAGGAAGAAAAACCGATAGAAGTCGCTATTACATATATAATAAATAGTTTTTTCATAATTGATTAAAAGTTAATGTTGACACCGAAATTATAAACACTCTGCTGCGGATAAACTTCTCCACTTGAATTTACGGTTTCCGGATCAAAGTTATCGATCTTTGACCATGTGTAGAGGTTACTTCCGTTCAAGTAAGCTTTCAGTCCTGTCATTCCCAGTTTACGGTAGATTTTGGCTGGGAATGAATAGGTAATCTGCACATTTTTCAGACGGATGTAGTTGGCTGATTTCAAATGGAATGAGTTGATGTTTTTGTTACTGTGTTTAGTTACCATGTGTAGTGACGGATATGCTGCATTAGGGTTTTCCGGAGTCCAGTAATTCTTGTGAACTTCTGAAACCTGTCCTCCTCCTGCACCACCTCCAAATTCATAACCGGCATTTCCGGCAAACAATACAGAAGCATTGGCTGCTCCCTGGAATTGAACGGATATTTCCAATCCTTTCCAGATAATACCCGGAGTGATGGAGTACATGATTTCGGGTATACGTGAATAGCCGATAGCTACTTTATCTGCATCTGTTAGAGAACCATCTCCGTTACGATCCCAATATTTCAAGTCACCCGGGATAATAGGGCCTCCTAAAGTTGTCTGATCCGGTGACTTTTTAATATCTTCTGCATTCTGGAAAAATCCGAGTACTTGGTATCCTTTGAATTGGTCAATTCTGAATCCGGCTATTTTTTGATAATCGGGTGTTCCTGCCGGATCATCATAATTGATAACTTCGTTACGTGCAAAACTGTAATTACCACGAATATAGTAATCTACCTTTCCGATGTGGTGGCGGTGAGAGAGTTCAAATTCATATCCCCAATTCTTCACTTCACCTACATTGAGGTAAGGGCTGGACAAACCAATGATTTGTGGAGTAGAGCGTCCTTGAAGAAGGATGTTTTTGCGATGTTCCTTAAAGACATCTACAGAAAAGCTGAGCAGGTCATTAGAGAACAAACGCATCTCCAGGCCAACATTGCCTTTCAAAGCCGTTTCCCAGGTCAATAGTTTATTTTCGTTTCTTTTTTCATAGATACCTCCGTTAGTTGAAGGATTGGTTGTACCGAAACCAAAGCTGGGAGTTCCTCCTCCGCCATATATACCTTGTCCGGCAAATTCACCCATATAGAGGAAGCGGTCTTTTGATTTATCGTTACCAACCAGACCTACCGAACCTCTTACCTTTAAGTACGGGATAACTTTCTTCACTTTCTCCATAAATGCTTCTTCGGAGATCACATATCCCAATGAACCGGATGGGAAGAATCCGAAGCGATGCCCTTTGGCAAAGTTCTCTGAACCATTGTATCCCAGGCTGACTTCACCTAAGTATTTATCAGCAAAGCCATATTCCACGCGGGCGGCATATCCCATCAATGCACTTGGTATACTGCTTCCGCTCGTTGTTTTCTGTTGGTTGTAAACCAATATGGAGTTGATATTATGTTTACCGAAACTACGTCCGTAACCTACTTTCAGTTGTAAGTTAGTACGTCGCATAGGATCAGTCTTTTTATCTTCACTAAAACGGAAGGGTGAGTCCTCACCTAATTGGTCATAACGTCCGGTATTAGGTTCATAATAATAAGTATCAATACCATCCGTATATTTTTTTGTTGAACCGAAATTGTTATTGAATGATATACTCATGTCAAATGACAAACCGTTTGTGATAAAGCTCAGGTCATTATGCAAAGTTCCTACAATGTCATAATAGTTAGTCTTTGAGTTTTCATATCCACTATAGGCGATGCTTGCAAGCGGATTACCCGATCCTTCTACGCCTGCAATTGTACCATCGGGGTTATAGATAGGATGTCTCCAGGGTTCTTTAGCAATCAATCCTTGGAAGAAATGACCTGACGAACCCTTGAATCCATTCATTTCGCCCGAACGACCGGAAATATTGGCAGATAGCGTTTGGTACTTATTGATATTTAAATCGATGTTTGAACGAAAATTAAAGCGGCGGTAATATGCCTGAGGATTGTAATCTTTCTGCAAATCGGTATATTTAAACATACCTCCCTGATTCAAGTATCCTAATGAAATAAAGTATTTCACTACCTTGGTACCTCCGGAGATATTAACATTGTACTGCTGTTGCAGGGCACCTCTTTTGTTTACCATTGCGTCATACCAGTTTACATCCGGATAGCGATAAGGATCTTCTCCTAAACGGAAACCTTCTAATGATTCGTCGGTGAGCAATCCGTTGTCCTGTTGTAGCGGATCTTTTCCATCATTCTCCCATGCTTTTTTACGAAGTACCAAGTGTTCGTATGAACCGAGGAATTCGGGAATCTGTGTAGGACGTTGTAGACCCCAGTTGGCGGTAACTGAGATTTTAGGCTTTCCTTCTTTACCTCTTTTGGTTGTAATCAGAATAACACCGTTTGCACCACGGATACCATATACGGCAGTAGACGAAGCGTCTTTCAATACGGAAAGGCTCTCAATCTCATTTGCATCAAGCTGTGAGAATGATTCTTGCTCTACACCGTCAATAATAATAAGAGGAGAGGCATCGTTGAAGGTAGACTTACCACGAATCAGGATGGTGGCGGCATCATCACCGGGACGTCCGCTTGGCTGCTGGGTAATTACGCCTGGAAGCTTACCAACCAGTGCGTTGGTTACGTTGGCTACCGGAGCAGCCACCAGTTCACTGCTTTTCATCATACTTACGGCACCGGTTACCGTTTGTTTCTTTTGTGATCCGTAGGCTACTACTACTACTTCATCCAATGCATTCATCTGATCTTCCAGTACGATGTTGAATGATGTTTTGTTACCCACAATCACTTCGTATGTTTCATATCCTATATAGGAGATAATCAATACGGATTTGGGTGACGGTACTTGCAAAGTGAATTTACCATTGATATCGGAGATAGCCCCAATGGATGTACCCTTTACCAATACATTTACGCCAGGTAAGGTTTCTCCCTGACTGTCAGTGATCACACCCTGTATCTGGCGGGTCTGATTTGCTTCTGTCACAGCTCCGAGCGCATGGCTCCATCCCAGTTGCAGTAGCAATACACAGCAAAACACTTTTAGAAATTTAAAATGTAACGTTTCTGTGTTCATAGCTTTTCTAAGATTAAAAAATTAATGACTTGATAAATTAGCGGTATGGAGATGTGAAGTTTATCTCTCATTCCGGTTGTGCAAATAAAATGCATTTGGTTTGAATCAGGCTGCACTCTGTGTATTGGTGAATGCTACAATAGTGTATTCGGACAAAAATGCCCCCTATTACAGACAAAATATGCCGGTTTATACAGGGTGCACCCTGGTTTTGTTGTTTTTATTCCAGTGTTTCTACTCCTTTTAGTACTCCTGGTTCTGTCTGGTGCATGTCAAAGACGATGATTTCGTTCTTACCCTCTTTCAACCAGACTCCCGGACAATACAGACGGTACTGAGGACCCACATTCCAAAAGCGTCCCAAGTTGTGTCCGTTGACATAAACAAGTCCTTTTGTGAAGTCTTTCATGTCGATGTAGCAATCTCCGGTTTTATTCAGTTGTATAGTGGCTTTGAAGAACATACCCGGACGCACAGTGTCGGTTTGTTTCAGTTTGGATACATACTCTGTAGACATGGGGATATTAAATGCGTCCCAGTTCATTAATGTCATTCCGTTCAAGGTGACACGGTCGGTGATACCTTTACGGTCAATCATCTGTGCGGCAAAGTTAATGCGTCCCATACTCTCTACCAGAATATCAAGAACCGGATTTTCTACATTAGATACCGGAAGCTCGATAGAGTGTTGTCCCAGTGTGCGGTCAATGCTTCCGATGTAGCGTCCGTTCAGAAATACAGTAGCATAATCGTGTACTTCATCTACACGGAGTGTACCGCTCTTATGACCAATCAGTTTCGTACGATACAATATCAATCCTTCATATTGATTCATCATTTCCATCGGAAGTGGTTGAACAATCGGCTTGGCAGTAGGAAGGTTATCCCAGATACTTGCATATTTTTGTGTCTCTGTTGCAGGAAATGTAATGACAGGGATCGGAGCAGGAATCGGAGCGAGTTTCTTTTTGCTGTACTTTTGGGTCAATTCACGTAAAGCCATATATTTTGGAGTAGTTTGTCCCATTTCATTGATAGGAGCATCGTAGTCATAGCTTGTCACATCCGGTTGGTAAATACCGGGTTGGGGGGAGTTGGCTCCTGCCCAGAATCCAAAGTTTGTTCCACCGTGTATTACGTAGTAGTTGAACGATTTGCCATTATCAAGCAGCCATTTCACATCCGTTGTAATCTTTTCGATAGATGGGTGTTGCCAGTTTTCACGCCAATGAGTAAGCCATCCGGGATAAAGCTCGGAACAGAATACGCTGGCATCGGGATGTACTTTCAGGACCTCATCGAATTCTGCCTTTGAAGCAGCCGGGTCAAGCCCGATGGCTACACCGGGAAGTGTTCCTGCTTCAAGCATATAAGGAGTAGCTCCGTCAGCTGTGTAGAATGGGACTCCAATGCCTTTGTCTCTCCAAAGATCATGAATCCACTTCATATATGTACGGTCATTGCCATAACTTCCGTATTCGTTTTCCACCTGTACCATGATGATAGGGCCGCCATTGGTAACTTCGTACTTCTTGATAATAGGGGCTATTGCAGTAGCATAACGCTCTACAGCAGCAGTATACCGTGGATCCATACAACGGATTTTCAGATCCGGTGTAGACAATAGATAAGCTGGTAATCCACCAAAATCCCATTCACCGCAAACATAAGGTCCGGGACGGAATAACAGGAACATATCTTCTTCCTGCACAGTCCGGATAAATTTCTCCAGATCCTTATTGCCTGTCTGAAAATCGAATACACCCGGTTCACTTTCATGATAGTTCCACATGATATAGCAAGCTACGGTATTACATCCCATTGCCTTGATCATTTGTATTCGTTGTTTCCAATATTCTGCGGGGATACGTGACGGATGGATCTCACCGGAGATAATCTGGAACGGTTTATCATCCAGCCAGAATTGATTATCGCCCAGACGGAAAGAATGTGTACCTTTTGTCTGTGCCTGAACCAATGCACCGCCGCCTGTTAATAGAGCCAGTGCCATTAAAAAAGTTAAAAGCTTCTTTTTCATAAAATGATAGTTTATTAATGGTAGTTAGATTTTACATTATATCAATTTCCGCATTTCTGCCCCTGATTTATAGTAGTGTATAAACCGGAGCAGAAGGCGGAAAATGAATCCACTTAAAAGTGCGTTTGTTTCATACAGGTTGATTCATAGAGTTGTCAGAGTAATTCTAATGTTACCGTAGCAGGTTGTCCGCAATGCGCTCCTGCCGGTAGGGGAATCTTTATTTCATAGATATTCTTAGACTGTTTGCTGACTCCTTCACCTCTGACGGGCACAGAGGTATATACAGTCAGGCTGTTCAGATCCTTTTTCATCAAAGCATCTGTTACTGTGAGAATGAGTTTTCCATCCTTTTTCTCTGCAAACAGGGCTGCGGGCGAAGATATCCTGAATGTTCCGAATTTACCTTTTGCTGTAACGGAGGTATCGAAATAAACGGCTCCTAACTTTGTTCCTTTCGGGTTTTCGGCTGCTTGCAGATGGGGGGTGTTAGCCAGTATGGCAGGTATCTTTTGGGGGAATTCGCCTTTACAATCTACTACATAAGCATAGGTAGCATCTTTTATTTCCCGTCCGTGTACGATTTCCATTTGGAATACCGGTACTGTTGTTTCCGGTTCTGTGTTGGCTTTGCAAAGTCTTTGCCAATTGGTAGCACGTTCTTCGCGGTTCCATTTCACATCACCTGAAGTCTGTTGGGGGATTACTCCGTAAGTGAAACCTTCGTGGCGTATCCAACTGATTTTTCCCTTCTTTACCATTTCAGGAGCAACCGGACTATAGGTCTGTTCAATCGTGGTAGTGATACTCCCTTTTTTCTCCGGAGAGAGGTTGGTGATTCCGGCTCCTAAGGCAAGGAATATATCATCAAACATAAAGTAGCTTTTGTAAGCCCGTAAACCGTATATGTCTTTGTTTACATCTTTGGCTTCCGAGACATCCGGATCTCCTTTCATTTTCGCATTAATTTTCTGATAGATGAAACCGGTGGCAAAATCTCCTTTACCATCGGTTGCTCCGGCAGCGAAATCATAAGAACTGGTATATCCACTCCAGTTTTCGATTGGATGTAGTTCTGTAGGCGTTTGTCGTGTAGTGACACCCGGCCACGCTGTAAGTTTCATGGCTCCGGTGATGTTACGGTACTCACTTCCATCGTGTTGGAAAAGAGTGACTCCATCGGCGCTGTAGAGGTTATAACCTGCTGCACCGGGATAAGCACTCTCCAATCCGTCTACCCGTACAGATCCCATGTTGATAAAGAGATAGTAATCATTTGTTTTCTTTATCAGGTCGTCATTGTTATAGAAATAACGGGTACCGTGGTAGTATCCATCGGGTGCCGAGGCCATTTGCACATCCTGGCGGGAGGATTCATCAACAAACTGTTTCAGTTCCTTTACCTCTTCAGGAGTAAGTGACGAACGCCAGTCTGCCAGTAATGTTTTGGCCAGGATATGTGAAGGTACATTCCCCCGGCGGTTATTTTTACGTGTCATATTTCCCCGGTCTACAAGTGGTGGAATGATGCCTTTATGATGATAAAAGGCAGAGCAACGGATGTAGTTGAGTACTACTTCCACATTCTCTCGCGAGAGTTGCTTGGCCCACGGAGATCCTTGCAGGTACTTTAGTATACGGAACGTTCCTTTCAGTCCATCTATAGGATATCCCCAAACGAGACATTGCTTACCGTGCCCCCATCCGGCCCCATCGGCAGTGGTGCCTTCTGTCCAAAAAGCCTCGTCATAAGTGGTTTGTGATACGACAGAGAGCGAACGGATGGCTACTTCGGCGAGTACGTCTATCATAGGAACCGAGCTCATCATGACAGCTGCCTCTAATACCGGACGATAATCGAGTGCATTGCCTCCTACCCACCAGACGTGTTTGCGGAATCTCTCTACGCTTACCACGTTTTTGTCTGTCTCATCGTGTCTGTAGGGTTGTGTCCACGATTGAAAACCCACATCAAATAGTTTTTGGTGGGCTACAAGAGCCGTTGAGTCTTTTACTTCACCCGTTTCGATTCTGTCCATCAGGTCAAGTAGCGCAAAGTAGATTTTTACAGCTGCCCGTGGAGTGGCAAAGCAGGAAGCATGGAAGCGTCCGGGAGCGTCATTATTACGTTCATTTTCCATTTTACCGTAAAAGGCGATGCCGCGTAAAAGGGTCTGTACCCCGTTATCCTGAGGATCAAGATTCTTTTTCCCGCGATAGGATTCGGCTATAACCTGTAACCGTTCAAAGCAGTCACGGGTCAGGTTATTAATTTGAATGCAGTGAGCCATATTGGTTCCGGCAGCGTAATTGTTGCGGATGATCACCTCTTCTTCTGCACGTTTGTCTGTAAAACGGCCTTCTGCGTCAATCAGAGCCAAGGACTCTTGCAGCGTATAGGCGGTTACAGGAGTTCCGTTGATATGTGTTGTAAACTCCTGCCTTAACCGACGGATTGTTTCTGCCTTTTCATTATCTGTTGCATACAGGTTACTGATACACAGCAGTCCGATTAGTATCAAACAGGTTTGTATGCGTTTCATAGTTTACTGATCTTTTGGCGATAACTCTGATTTTGTGTGACTACATTAACCAAATATACCTTATTATTATCAAGTGGCAAAGTTAGTGAAGCTTTTCCGTTTTCTACGGTGACTTCTGATGTTGTTACCGCACATCCGTTCGTGTCGTAAACCGTTATACGGGCGGGGCCGTTTTCTGTACCGCAAATAATGAGTTGTCCGTTACTGTAGTTAATCATCAGTTTTTCGGTATTCTGGTTGTTAATACCGGTAGGTACGGGGTTGACTGTGATATTGTCGATATAACAAACGTGCTGCTCGTCTTCATACAGCGTGACATTTGAATTATAAGTAGGTAAGATAGCTACTCCCAATACTCCATTTGTGAATTTGCTTATCTGGCTGGAGTACTCTGTTTTATTGAACTTGAACGTATAGGTTATCCACTCTCCTTCGGTAGTAAATTCATAGACAGATTTATATAGGAGTATACCGTCGTCCTGTCTGAAATCATTTGTGGTATTGAACTTAGATAGCAGTTTGATACAGATATCTTGTTTTTCGGCGGGATTTTCAAAGTCGTCCGTATCCTTACCAATCACATTAAGTGGTTGATAGATTGTAAACTCTACTACTTTTAAGTCATCAATGCCAATGGGGGTATCAAACAGGAATTTTAATCCATAATTACGTGCTTCCATGGAAGAGTAGCGTAATACTTTGGCTGAGTTGTTACCCTCAGCAGAAGGTACCGGATTATCTATTACTTCATGCGAATACATCCAGCGTGACTTAGGTTTGTAATCGCCTAACTTTCCTTTATTGCCGAAACGGAAGAAATAAGGAGTTGTTTCGTAGGTTTCAAAGTCTGCCCGGAAGAGTTCTTGTGCGGACATGTTACCGGAGAAAGAGATAGATGCTGCTAACAGCACAGAGGTAATGATCTTGTTTTTCATAATTTAATCAATATTGTGAGGCTGATTTTGTTTTACTACTTACAAAAGTAGGGGATGTTGCGAAAATCAGATGTTGTCTATTGTCCGAAATAGATGATTTTATTGTCCGTTGGACGAAATGGGGATTATATTACCTGAAGTGTCCCTGTGCTTTTGTCCGGAAGAAACTTATTCTTCATGTTCTGTGTATATGACCGTATACGGGCATTTTTATCCGTATTATAGGTTTATATTGTCCGAAAGATAATTCGATACTACTGCTGATACAATACATCAACCTTGGTTTGTAGCATCCTTCCTACATTTGCTCCTGTGATTAGTTGACAACAACTATTTCACATTGGTTACATTAATATAATAGACGATGAAGAAGCACATTTTACTCCTGTTTTTGTTGGTAGGCGGTTCGCTTGCCGTGAAAGGCCAGTCTACGGATAATGTAGATTTGATGTTTCCCAATCTGATGATGACTCGTTATCATTATGATAAGATGAAAGAAGATATTGAGAAGAAAGGCAATAATCCTCCTAAGAGTGCATACATTAAGCAGATGAGAAATCCGGCGGAAAGTATTGTAAACAATGATAGGAAAACTACTACTGCGGTCTCAACTTCCAACAATCCCAATAATGTAGATATCTCCGGAGAGATGGACGCCATTTACCAGCTTTGTGTTGTTTATGCATTCTCTCAGGATGAGAAATTCCTCAATAAAGCGGTTGAATATCTGAAAGCCTGGGGAAAAGTAAATGTTGCTGTGTCCAAATCAAATATTCATGAGAGTGCTTATACTCCGGCTGTAGAAGGATATAGTATCATTCGTAATGTGATTTCACAGGAAGATAGAGAAGAGATAGACAGTTGGTTCAGGAAACGTGTCAATGTATTTATTAAAGATAATGATCTGCGGGAAAATAACTGGGGAACTTGTCTTCATCAACAGTTCTATCATTATGGTTTAGCATTGAATGATAAGACGGTGATAGATTATTTTAAGAACAGATATCCTGCCTGGGTGAAAAATAATCTATATCCTAATGGTACTACTACCGATTTGTTAGGACGTGATGCTTTTGCTTATCATGCTTACGACTTATTGTTCTTTGCTGAAATCTGTCATGCAATAGCCTGTTATGAGGGGTATGAAGCGGCCGATGAATTTTATGCACGGGATGTTAATTGGGGAGCCTCAATAAAGAAGAGTGTTGATTTCTGGAAACCATACCTGCTCGATCCGGCGAAGAATCCGCATTTAGAATTTGTAGATACCGAATGGGCACCCGATAAGCAGCGTAGTGACTATAACAAACCTTATAACCCCGGTGGTACCATGTATGCTGCTGATGAGATTTTTGAAATGGATCATGACCTTATCCGTGCCGTTGAGAAATATCGTGGTGGTAACCCATTTTATACCTGGCGACTGACACTTAGTAACCTACGCTGGTATTATGGCACTGGAGAACAGTAAAATAGTAGTTAAGTAGTCAAAGTAGTTAAGTAGAATACTATCTGCTACTTACTACTAACGCAGGGATAACTACTTGACTACTGAAGAAGAAATATATAACGAAAACATTAACCTATATGCGAATTATTGGACTATTACTGCTGAGCTGTTCTCTTTGTATGTCTTGTGTACAAACGGACAAAAAGAAAGCACTCATTGATGACGATTTTTTAGTTGCCGAACAACATTTGAGCAATCAACTCAAAGCGGTTCCCGAACCTACTGTGTATCCGCGTACTATAGGCAAGGATGGAAAGTTGATTGCTACCCCGAAGAATGATTGGACGGAAGGATTCTATCCGGGATGTTTATGGTATATCTATGAACATAACCGCGAGGAGAATTGGAAACAGAGTGCTATCAAATGGACCGAGGCTCTGGAGCCGATGAAAAAGCTGACAAGTCATCATGACATTGGTTTTCTTATCTATTGCAGTTTTGGTAACGCGTATCGGCTTACAGGTAAAGAAGAATATAAGGATGTGATTATAGAAGCTGCCAATTCTCTGACTACCCGTTTTAGTGAGGTGACAGGATGTATCAAGTCATGGAATTATCGGAAAGCCTGGAATGGGAGAGATGAGTGGTTCTATCCGGTGATTATTGATAATATGATGAACTTAGAGTTACTCTATTTTGCTTCTAAAGTGACAGGCGATACAAGATATGCCAAAATAGCCACTACCCATGCGGAAACAACTGCGAAGAATCAGTTGCGCAAAGATTATAGCAATTATCATGTAGTAGATTATGATACATTGACAGGAAAGGTTCTTCATCAGGCCACTTGTCAGGGATTCTCCGATAATTCGGCATGGGCACGCGGACAGGCATGGGCTATATATGGTTACACAATGACTTATCGTGAAACGAAGAATCCGAAATTCCTCGAAATAGCCATACATACGGCAGACTATTGGCTCAATCATCCAAATCTTCCCGAAGACGGGGTTCCTTACTGGGACTTTAATGCCGGACAGGAAGGGTATGTTCCCGATTGGGCCTATGATCCTAACCGCTTTAAAGTAGTTCCCCGTGATGCATCGGCGGCAGCTATTGCTGCTTCTGCTTTTCTGGAGCTGGCTACGTATGTGCCGAATGAAAAGACATATTATGATGCAGCCGTTAAGATACTTAAATCACTCTCTTCACCGGCTTACCGGGCAGTTCCGGGCACTAACAATAACTTTATCCTGATGCATAGTGTGGGTAGTATCCCTCACAATCAGGAAATTGATGTCCCATTGGTTTATGCCGATTACTATTTTCTGGAAGCTCTGAACCGGTATGAGCATTACGACAATAAGAAGTGAATTTCAATATTATAATTATTAACTCTTTAAATCAATTCGTATGAGAAAATTATTTTACGCAGTAGCATTATTATTGGTAAGTGTAAACATGAATGCACAGTATTTTGTGGAGGGGTATAATACCAGTTTTGACAGTTGGGTGGACATCAAAGATTCAGAAGAAAACGTGATAGGTGTAAGACCGGCAGGATGGGTAGCTCCGGACAATAGTAACTGGACTATGGGATCGAACAATGTAAAAGTAACTTTTGAGAAAGCTGAGAACCGTAACGGAGAAGCAGACAAAGCTTGTAAAATCATTGCCGAAGGTATTGTATCAACTTGGTTTAGCTGGCACGTAAGTGTAGGTCAGGTGACAAGTGTATATGCGGAAGACTACATTGCTGATCCGTTTTTTATCGACAGAGGTGATGATTTTTATTATACATTCTGGGCAAAGAGTGATGTAGATGGAACAAAGATGTATATTGGTACTACTCAGATATATGATCCAAATAATGGGGGAAACTGGGACAATGTGCCTTTTGTAGAGCTTACTACCGAGTGGAAGCAATATGGTATCTACATAGAGCTTGCTAAAATGGATCTTACCTCATTTTCTATCCAGCTTCGAAGTAACGGTATTCGCTATATTGATGACTTGGATTTGGGGTATGGTGAAATACCCGAAGGTGTAGGTATTGTAGGAGTTTCTGCAGACGATACTTTTAATGTTTACTCTAATGACAATGGTATCTCATTTGAAGGTGGCAAAGGTACGATAAGCGTATTTAATACTTTGGGTTCGATAGTTGCTCAGAAAGTAACTGACGGCGGAGCAGATAACATCAGCCTTGGTAGTGGACTTTATATCGTGAAGTTACAGACAACCAATGGTGAGGTGACTCGCAAGGTAGTAGTTGAATAAGTAGGTATAGGTATTTAGAACAGGGATAATTTTTTAAGAGAGGAAAGAGTGGTTTCCTCTCTTTTTCATTCACTCCGAATGGATTATTATTAATATTCAAGTTATATTTATGACTTGATTTGAGTTAAGATTTCAAACCTTATGAATAAACAAGCCTTTTTATCCTTTATCATTCTGTGTGGGATTGCTGTGACTTTTAATGCTCAGACCATCACATATCGTTTAGAGAATTCTTTTCTCACTCGTACCCTCGAAGTAAACAACGGTGTTCTGGTTACTCAATCTATTCTCAATAAACTTTCCGAGAAAACGCTGACGCCTCTTTCATGTGAAGAGTTTGCTTTGCGCATTTCGGGTGGTACCGACAAAGAAGGTACTGACCGGACATTGACGGCGAAAGATTTTACAGTACTTTCCGTTTCCAACTACAACCTTGCTCCAGGTAAGAAGGGGCATGGGTACAAGTTTATTCTTAATAATAAACAAGAGGCGCTTTCGGTAACAGTCTGTTATGAGTTGGCAGATAATGATTCTTTTTGTCACAAGTACCTGCAGATACGTTCCGGTAAGGATGTTACATTAGAACGGGTTGATGTGGAGTCTATCTCCTTTGCTGATGCGTGGCAAAACTATGTTACGAAAGAAATTACAGCTCAGGGGAGTGCCCGCTGGAAACCAGGTCTTGGACAGCCTCTTTATACAACAGAAACAGCTACCTATTGGGGGATCGAATTTCCTGCGGCAACCAATTTAGTAACGGATAAGAAGATGTCTTGTGGCTATCTTCGTGGCTTCGGACTTTCTAAAGACGAAGAGTATACCACCTATAAGAGCGTGGTTGGAGTGGCAGATGATCCGGCTTATCTTGATGATGCCTTTTACGCTTATATCGATAAAATAAGGAAACGTCCGCTTCGCTTACAGATTCAGTACAACAGTTGGTTTGATTTTGGGAAGAGTGTTTCGGACCAGACATTTGCAGGCAGTGTGCATAAAGTGAACAATGAGCTGGTGCTTGAACGGGGTTGTACACCTTTGAATGCCTATGTTATTGATGATGGATGGCAGCATGCCGATCTGGCGACTGCCGATTGGTCGGAAAAGGTATGGACGGTGAATTCCAAGTTCTCTCCCGATTTTTCCGAAAGCCGGCAGGCTGTGAAAGAAGCCAACTCTAAACTCGGGCTTTGGTTAAGTCCGGCTTCCATTTTAGGTGGATTGAAAATGGTTCCTAAAATGCGTGAATATGGCTATGAATCGCTCTCTTATGGCATGTCCATGACGGGAGCTGTATATATGCAGAAGCTTGAAGACCGGGTTGTGGAGCTTGCTTCCGGGGGTGTTTCATATTTTAAATTCGACGGACTGTTCGGACATCTTAATATCCGTGATTTTGAGTTGCAGGGAAGAGGTACGGCTGCTATGCCGCAGCTTGGGCTTGAAGGCTTTTCTTCCAATGACGAACGTCTGAATGACTCCCGGTATGATGAACTGAAACTTTATTACCTGACCGCCGGAACAGAACGCCTGATGAAGATCTTTAATCGTTTGGGAGAAGTGAATCCGGATATTTTTATTGCTATTACGAACGGAGCTTATCTTAGCCCCTGGTGGTTGCAGTACGTTGATGTGGTTTGGCTGATTAATGCCGGAGATGCTGCGAAGGGAAATAATCGTAACGGGGAGTTGGTGTATCGTGATAATGTATATTATCAGATATGGAAAGAAGAAAATACGAAGTTTCCGATGAACTCTGTTTTCAATCATGAACCGAAGAAAACAGGTCCGGATGAAACACCGGAGGCTTTCCGTGATTATTTGTATATGAATCTTAGCCGGGGTACTGGTTTTATTGAGCTGTATATCAAGACAGAAAAATTGTCTTATTCTGATTGGGACATTTTGGCCGATGGCTTGAAATGGGCTCAAAAAGTATTTCCGCTTTTCCATAATGTCCGTATGCACGGTGGTTCGCCTCGTGACAATGAAGTGTACGGCTACAGTGCCTGGAATAAGACTCAGGGATATCTTTCTTTTCACAATCCTTCGGAAAAGGAGCAAACTTATAATGTGATGCTTGACCGTAGTTTAGGATTATTGCCCGAAACGGATATGGTTTATCATGTTTCATCTCCTTTAGGAAGTGTGGGCAGTAGAGTGAAAGCCTCGTATCGTTATGGTGATATGCTATCGCTGACTTTGAAACCCGGAGAGATTACAGTGCTTGATTTTACTAACCTTGCCTCCAGCTTTTCCAGTTTGGGAAATGAAGGCATATCTTCAATTTGTGACTGATGAATAAAATTAAAAGTTTTTTTGTATTGTTGTTTTTTCTATGTTCTTTATCTGTTTCGGGTAAGGACAAGCGTGTCAAAGCCGTTTATGATCTGATAGAGCGGGTAACTCCCGGTTACTCTTCGCAATACCGGTTGGAGTTGATAGCTCCCGATAATGGTTCTGATGTCTACGAGGTAGACGGCAACGGCAAACAAGTGATTCTTCGAGGTAACACGTCCGTTGCGCTGGCTACTGCCTTTAACTGGTATTTGAAGTATACTTGTCAGGCGCATGTTTCTTGGTTTGGTAATCAGCTCCAGCTTCCTAAAAAATTGCCTCAGCCTCTTGCAAAGGAGCGCCGTCTCATCAACGGCCGTTATCGTGTGTACATGAACTATTGTACTGTGAGCTATACTGCTGCCTGGTGGAATTGGGAACGTTGGCAAAGGGAACTTGACTTTATGGCGATGAACTCCATCAATATGCCTCTTTTTACTATTGGGTTGGATGCTGTGTGGTATAACACCCTGTTGCGTTTCAATTTCACTGATAAAGAAGCGCGTGCTTTCCTGGCTGGTCCCGGACATGCAGCTTGGCAATGGATGCAAAACCTTCAAAGTTGTGGTGGACCCCTTCCGAAAACTGTGATTGATAAACATGCCGCATTGGGTAAAAAAATTATTTCACGGCAGCTGGAGTTGGGAATGCAACCTATTCAGCAGGGCTTCTCCGGTTACGTACCTCGTGAGTTGAAAGAGAAGTATCCCACAGCGAATATTAACCAGCAACGCTCCTGGTGTGGTTTCAAAGGAGCTGCCCAGTTGGACCCTACTGATTCGTTGTTTACCCGTATGGGACGTGCTTTCCTTGAAGAACAGGCCCGATTGTTTGGTGCACACGGAGTTTATGCTGCCGATCCGTTCCACGAAAGTGCTCCTCCGATAGATACTCCTGAATATTTGAAAGCCGTAGGAGAAAGAATTCATCATCTTTTCCGTGATTTCGATCCGCATAGTACTTGGGCCATGCAATCGTGGAGTTTGCGTGAAGATATTGTAAAGGCCGTTCCAAAAGACGCTTTGTTGATTCTTGACCTGAACGGTAAAAGTACTTCAAAAGCCCTGTTTTGGGGATATTCTACGGTAGTAGGCAATCTGCATAATTTTGGTGGACGTATCAATATGCACGGTGATTTGAAACTTTTGGCCTCCAACCAATACAGTAAGGCAAAACGGTTGAATCCTGCTGTTTGCGGATCAGGTTTATTTATGGAAGCCATTGAGCAGAATCCGGTATATTATGAACTGGCTTTTGAAATGCCCTGTCATACTGATAGTATCAACCTGCAAGCATGGCTGAAACAGTATGCTACCCGTCGTTATGGTGCCTTTTCGCCGGCGGCACAGGAGGCGTGGTTGTTGTTGCTTAACGGTCCGTATCGTCGGGGTACGAATGGTACTGAAAAGAGTTCGATCGTAGCTGCCCGTCCTGCGTTGGACGTAAAGAAATCTGGTCCGAATGCTGCTCTTGAGATACCTTATGATCCCACATTGGTGATTCGTGCCCAAAGCCTGTTGCTCAAAGATATAGATAAGTTGTCTGTTTCCCGACCTTATCGTTTCGATATCGTGGATGTGCAACGGCAGCTGATGACTAATCTCGGTCAGCTTATACATCGTCAAGCGGCAGA
>OGZT01000256.1_pt1 | contig 44082 bp, 35 predicted proteins | sample 1576891 | NCBI WGS metagenome assembly OGZT01 (sample SAMEA3541521, study PRJEB24748) | human gut metagenome | biome: human gut; feature: human-associated habitat; material: faeces | place: China | collected 2012 | reverse complement strand
ACACACTGGAGGAAGTCGTAAGCCGTGATTACCTCGTTCACGAGAAACCGCAGGCTATCATCAATCTGGTAGACGCAACAAACATTGAGAGAAACTTATATTTGACGACTCAGATCCTCGAGATCGGTATTCCGGTTGTAATCGCGTTAAACATGGCTGATCTGCTTGCAAAGAGCGGGGATAAGATCGATGTGAAGAAGCTTTCCGAGATTTTCGGCTGTGAAGTCGTTGAAACCTCCGCATTAAAGGGCACAGGTCTTAAGGAGGTTGTCGAGAAGGCAATCGAGGCAGCGAAGAAGAATGAGTGGAAGAATCCGGCCGGAATCTTCTCCGGAAGCGTAGAAAACGCGATTGAGAAGGTTGAGGAGGCTGTCGGTGACGCTGTGGATGCAGACCAGAAGAGATGGTTCGCGATCAAGCTTCTTGAGAAGGACAGCAAGGTCATCGAGCAGTTACATCTTCCGGCATCCGCTATGGCAGCGGTCAACACGGAGGTTACCCGTCTTGAGAAAGAGCAGGACGACGATACAGAGAGCATCATCACAGACGAGCGTTATACATACATCGGAAGCGTGATCGACAAGGCCGTTAAGAAATCCGGCAAGAAGCTCTCCACATCCGATAAGATCGATAAGATCGTTACAAACCGTATTTTAGGTATCCCGATCTTCGCGGCAGTGATGTGGTTCGTTTACTACATCTGTGTAAGCACACTCGGAACCATGGGTACAGACTGGGCGAATGACACATTCGGCGGCGGCATTCAGGAATGGGCAGGCGCGGCACTCGCGGCAGCAGGCGCAAGCGACTTCATCCAGAGCCTTGTTGTGGATGGTATCCTCGGCGGACTCTTCGCTGTATTCGGATTCCTCCCGCAGATGGCACTCTTATTCTTAATGCTTTCCATCCTTGAGGACTGCGGATACATGGTACGTATCGCATTCGTCATGGACCGTGTATTCCGTCACTTCGGACTTTCCGGTAAGAGCTTCATTCCGCTCCTGATCGCATCCGGCTGCGGTATCCCGGGTATCATGGCTTCCAAGACCATCGAAAATGATAACGACAGACGTCTTACCATTATGACAGCCACATTTATTCCGTGCGGCGCGAAGCTTCCTGTTATCGCTCTGTTAGGCGGCATCATGGTCGGCTGGACATCCGGAGATTATTCCGATGCAGGAAATACAGCATTCTTAATGTACGCGTTAGGTATCGTTTGCGTCCTTGTCGCAGCGATCATGTTAAAGAAGACAAAGCCGTTCTCCGGCGAGGCAGCTCCGTTCGTTATGGAGTTACCGGCATACCACATCCCGTCTGCCAAGACCGTTCTCATGCACACCTGGGAGCGTCTGTGGGGCTTCATTAAGAAAGCCGGAACAATCCTGTTCCTTGCCTGCGTGATCATGTGGATCCTCTCCACCTTCGGTTTCGAGAATGGCGCGTTCGGTATGGTAGAAGATACAGAAAACTGCTTCATGGCGATCCTCGGAAGCGCTCTTGCATGGATCTTCGCTCCTCTCGGATGGGGCAAATGGCAGTGCGTTGCAGCGGCGATCTCCGGATTCTCTGCAAAAGAGGGTATCGTTTCCACAATGGGTGTCCTTGCAAATGTCAGCGAGGATCTCTCTGAGGAGACAGATGTTGTTGCAGCTGCGATCAGAGACTGGTTCCCGACAATGGCGGCAGCCTTCTCCTTCCTTGTATTCAACCTGTTAAACTCCCCGTGTCTGGCGGCTATTTCCACAATGGCCCAGCAGATGCAGTCCAGAAAGTGGTTCTGGTTCGCGATCATTTTCCAGAACGTATTCGCTTACTGCGTAGCACTGATGTTCTATCAGTTCGGTCTTCTTATGGAAGGCGGTTCCTTCGGAATCGGCACAGCAGCAGCTGTTGTTGTTCTTCTCGGATTCCTCTATATGCTGTTCCGTCCGGATCCATATAAGAACCAGAAGAAGGCATCCCGCCGCTCTGTAGCAGCATAATTTTGGCAGTATCACTTCATTATTCCATAGAAACTCTATAAAAGATCCAGGTCAGAGGCGGACGTCGCTTCGTGGCCTGGATCTTTTCAGTTGGAAACCGCATAGCTTATAGAAGGAAGATTGCGAGAGCCGCGCCGGAGTCCGGACGGCCTTCGCGGATCAAAGGAGACAAAAACGATGGAAAATATCGGAAATATTATTCTTGGGATCATGATCCCGTTTGCGGGGACGACACTTGGAGCTGCGTGCGTATATTTTATGAAGAAGGGAATCCGTCAGAATGTGGAAAAAGGCCTTCTGGGCTTTGCGTCCGGTGTCATGGTGGCGGCATCCGTGTGGTCGCTTCTGATCCCGTCCATGAATCTTTCCGCGGATCTGGGACGCCTGGCGTTTCTGCCTGCGGTGACCGGATTCTTTTGCGGCATCCTGTTCCTGCTGTTCCTTGATGGACATGTGCCTCATCTTCACATCGGGTGCGACGAACCGGAAGGTCCGTCCTGTACGTTAAAAAAAAATACGATGCTTGTCCTTGCGGTGACCCTTCATAATATTCCGGAAGGAATGGCGGTCGGTGTCATGTTCGCGGGACTTCTTACGGCAAACAGCGGGATCACGTTAGCCGGTGCGTTTGCCCTGTCCGTCGGGATCGCGATCCAGAACTTCCCGGAGGGGGCGATCATTTCCCTGCCGCTCAAGGGTGAGGGGATGAGCAGCAACCGTGCATTTCTATATGGAACACTTTCAGGCGTTGTAGAGCCAGTGGCAGCAATTCTCACCGTTTTGATGTACAGGATCCTCGCTCCGGTCCTGCCGTATCTTCTCGCCTTCGCTGCAGGTGCCATGATGTACGTGGTCGTGGAGGAACTGATCCCGGAGACTGCGGAGGGAGAGCACTCGAATATAGGAACCATCGGGTTCGCGGTCGGGTTTGCATTGATGATGATGCTGGATGTGGCACTTGGGTGATACAATATGGACGATTGAGCGTCATAGATAAATATGATAGGGAAGCGGTGATGCCCGCCTGCCCGCTGTCCGGTGGAAAAAAGACAGAAAAACAAAAAGGAAAGTGGATATCCAGAGTCCATGATGTGACTCTGGGATATCCACTTTTTATTTCCGACAATCAGATTTTTCAACACGGATCAGTCAAATTGTCAAAATTACATCTATTATCGGGAATGTTTGCTTAATTAGAATCTCTTCCAGGTACCCCGATAGAAAAGCAGCAGCAGCGGGAAGAGCTCCAGACGTCCGGCAAGCATATCAAAGGTCAGAACCAGCTTGGAGAAGTTGGAGAAGAGCCCGAAGTTCTGGGCCGGGCCTACAAGTTCCAATCCCGGTCCGATGTTGTTTAAGGTCGCCGCGACGGCGGTAAAGTTTGTCACAAGATCGAAGTTGTCGATGCCGATGAGCAGCACGGAAATAGCGAAGATCAGGATGTATGCCGCCATGAAGACATTTACGGAGCGGAGGACCACATGATCCACCGCGCGTCCCTCAAAATGGATCTTGCGGATCTGATTCGGATGGAGACTCTGGGAGAGCTCCTTTGTCAGGGACCGGAATAACAGCACGACACGGGACACCTTAATGCCGCCGCCAGTACTTCCCGCGCAGGCACCGATAAACATTAAGAGCACCAGGATCGTTTTCGGGATCGTTGGCCAGAGGTTAAAATCCACGGTGGCGAAGCCGGTGGTCGTGATGATGGAAGCAACCTGAAACGCGACATGGTGGAACGCGAGGAACAGGCTGTCGAAGAAATCCCGGACAAAAAACGTGATGACGAGGATCGACGTGGCAATGATCCCGAGGTACCATCGCGCCTCCTCGCAGCGCAGTGCTTCCTTCGGCTTTTTCATATAGAAGAGGAAGTACACGTTAAAGTTGATGCCAAAGAGGATCATAAACACGGTAACTACGCCCTGAAGGTAGGTGGAATAGCTTCCGAAGCTGTCGTTCTTGATGCCGAAGCCTCCGGTTCCCGCGGTACCGAAAACGGTACACAGGGAATCAAACACCGGCATCCGTCCCACAAGCAGGAGAATAAACTCCAGAACCGTGAGGAAGAGATAGAGCCCATAGAGGATCTTTGCGGTGGACTGCACCTTCGGGACCAGCTTTGTGACAGAGGGGCCCGGGCTCTCTGCCTTCATGAGGTTCATATGATAGCCGCTTCCGGTAAGCGGAAGCAGGCAGAGAAGGAACACGAGAACTCCCATACCACCGATCCAGTGTGTAAAGCTCCTCCAGAACAGGATGCCGTGCTGAAGCGGTTCCACGGCGGGAAGAATACTGGCACCGGTCGTCGTAAATCCAGACACAGTCTCAAACAGGGCATCCACCGGATTTGTGATGGATCCGCTTAAGAGGAACGGGATGGAACCCATGATACTCATGACGATCCAGCTTAAGGCAACCGTCACGGAACCTTCCCTTGCGTAGAATACCTTGTTTTTCGGCTGCTTGCGGACAAGGATCACACCTGGGATCAGGCAGAGGACGATCGTGATGAAGAATGCCAGTGCGCAGCTTTCATGGTAGATCAGGGAGACTGCCAGGGATGGCACAAGAAGCGCCGCCTCCACGTCCAGAATCCAGCCGATAATATAAAAGATCATCGAATAATTCATGGAATCGCTCCTTTATGATTTTAAGATATCCCGGATATCACCGAGACCGCGGTTTGTGGTCACGAGAATCACGGTATCCCCGACCATGATCATATTCTGACCACGGGGGGTGAGGATCTGACCGTTGCGGTTGATGCAGCAGATCAGAAGGTTGTCCTTTAAGTTTAAGTCCATAAGCGGCACATTCGTGACAGCGGAATCCTCTTTGATGGAGAATTCCAGTGCTTCGGCACGGCCATCCAGGATCTTATACAGCGTTTCCACGTTGCAGCCGATGGTGTTCTGGCGGGCACGGACGTACTGTAGGATATAATCTGCCGTCAGGTACTTCGGGTAGATGATGCTGTCGATACCGAAGCTGTCGATCACGTCATCGAAGGCGATCTTGTTGACCTTTGCGATGAGCTTTGCATTGGAGTGGAGCTTTCCGTAGAGGGCGAGGAAGATATTCTCCTCGTCAAGTCCGGTGAGGGCCACAAGGGAATCAGCGTAGGTCAGGCCTTCTTCCAGAAGAAGATCCCGATCACTTCCGTCCCCGTTTATGATATCAGCACCGGGAATCACCTCGCTTAAGTAATCGCAGCGTTCTTTCCGCTGCTCGATGATCCGGACGCGGAACCCGATCTTTAAGAGGTCCTGGGCCAGATAGTGGGCGATGGTGCCGCCGCCGATGATCAGGGAATTTTTTACGGATTTTGAGCGGAGACCGATCTTTTCAAAAAACTGAGCCGTATTTTCCAGAGATCCCACGATAGAGAGGATATCCGTATCCTGAAGGACAAAGCTTCCGTTCGGGATCACGACCTCGGATCCGCGCTCAACGGCACAGATCAGGACATCACATTTTAACTGTCTCATGATATCCATGACAGTTTTTCCGCCGAACCCGATCTCCGGCTTTAAGCGGAAGCGGAGAAGCTCGACACGTCCTTTTGCGAAGGTGTCGATCTTGATGGCGGACGGGAATTTTAAGAGCTTTAAGATCTCTCTGGCCGCCGTCAGCTCCGGGTTGATGATCATGGAGAGTCCGAGCTTTTCCTGAATGAAACGGATCTCCTTATTATAGAGCGGGTTTCTTACGCGGGCGATGGTGTCACAGTGCCCGGTCTTCTTCGCCATCAGGCAGCAGAGGAGGTTTAATTCGTCCTCGCCGGTGACGGCGATAAAGAGGTCCGCGTTTTCCACACCGGCTTCCTGCTGGATATTAAAGCTGGCGCCGTTTCCAACGATTCCCAGAGCGTCAAACTGGTTGGAAAGATGTTCCACTTTCTGCGGATTCATATCGACCATAACGAGATCGTGGCCCTCGGCGCTTAAGCGCTCCGCAAGGCTCACGCCGACTTTTCCGCAGCCGACAATGATGATCTTCATATGTTTACCGGTCCTTTCAATTAATTACGCTTCCCAGCGTCCGGAAGCGCCGCACGGGAGTACAAGTTTGGAACTTGTAACGGGAAGTCCGATCTCCTCGGAGCTTACAGTTCCGCCGAACTGCGGAACAACGGCTGTTCCGAGCATATAAGTCAGCACCGCCGGGGCGAGACCGGTCGTGTAGGAGTTGATCAGGTAGAATAACGGCTTGTCGGAGAGGAGCTTTGTGCACAGCTTTACGAGCGGGTAGATCGCGTCCTCGATCTTCCAGATCTCGCCCTTCGGGCCCCTTCCGTAGGAGGGCGGGTCCATGATGATCGCGTCATAGTGGTTTCCACGGCGGATCTCACGCTCTACGAATTTTACGCAGTCATCCACGATCCAGCGGATCGGCGCATCCTCAAGGCCGCTGGATTTCGCGTTTTCCTTTGCCCAGGCGACCATGCCCTTGGAGGCGTCAACATGGGTCACGGAAGCTCCGGCTTTCGCGGCTGCCAGTGTCGCTCCGCCGGTGTAGGCGAAGAGGTTTAAGACCTTGACCGGGCGTCCCGCGTTTTTGATCTTTTCGCCAAACCAGTCCCAGTTTGCTGCCTGTTCCGGGAAAAGACCGGTGTGCTTAAAGCTGAAGGGCTTTAACTGGAAGGTCAGGCCTTTGTAGTTGATGCTCCACTGCTCCGGGAGACTGAAGAATTCCCACTCGCCGCCGCCCTTGGAGCTTCTGTGGTAGTGGCCGTTCATCTTTCTCCACTGTGGTGCCTTTTTATCGGTATCCCAGATGACCTGGGGATCCGGACGGACCAGAATATATTTTCCCCAACGTTCCAGCTTTTCACCGCCGGAACAGTCGATGACTTCGTAGTCCTTCCATCCATCTGCTATCCACATAATTGTATTCCATCTCTTTCTTTAGACTTTTTTTGCGTAAAAACGGATCAGGGGCATAAAATGCCTATAATATACCAGTATAATAGATTCGGGGGATACTGTCAAATAGGAGTGGGGATGGAATGCGGGATGTTGGCGGAAATATGGGGAACATGAACGGAAAATGTGTCTTTCTGTGGCGGGAATGCGGCAGAACTGTGGTGGGGACTTAAGAGAATTGACAGGTATTTTCTGTTGAATATTCATGGAGTTACTGGTAAAATAAAATCAGATGTATTGTGAAATGAAAAATACGGGCCGGAAGGCAGAAATCCCATCGGCGAAGCTGATCCGGAATGGATGTTGGCGATAGTTATGCGCCTTTTGGGGTACAGGAAGGAGACGGAGCGAGTGAAGAAAAAAGGGTTAAGAATACTGGCAGCAGCGGCGGTCCTGACTTTCGGATGTCTGACGATGAACGCCTACGCAGCGGAAGGCTGGGCGCTTTCCAATAATATATGGACGTATCTTGATAAAAACGGAAACCGCGTGACGAATGAGTGGAAAAAGGGCGCGGACAACCTCTGGAGATATTTGAACAGCAGCGGCGAGATGGCGGTCAACAGCTGGGCAGACAATGATTACTATGTGGATTCCAACGGAATCATGGTGTCAAATAAATGGATGCAGCTGGCTTCCCCGTACAGCAGGGATAATGGGACGACATACTGGTTCTATTTCGGTTCCAGCGGAAAAGTCACGAAGGACAGCTGGAAGAAGATCGACGGAAAGAGTTATCTCTTTGATTCCGACGGAATTATGCAGACCGGATGGTCCGAGGATGGGGATTACTATTTAAGCTCCAGCGGCGCTATGGTCACCGGCTGGAAGTATCTGGAGCCGAAGGATGAGGATAAGGATCTCTACGGACCGGAGAGCGACGACGGAAAATACTGGTTCTACTTCTCTGCGAGCGGAAAGAAGAACAGCCCGTCGACGAGCAGTAACGGCGGCGATTATAAGGTGATGAAGATCGATGGCAAATATTATTGCTTCGACGAGGACGGACGGATGCAGACCGGATGGGTGTATTTAGAAGGTGACCCGGAGAATGCAAGTAAGGACACGATCGAGAACTGGAGATATTTTGCGGAGAGTGGGATCCAGAACGCGACTCTCGGTGCGTCGATCACCGGATGGCTCTCCTTAAATCCGCCGGAACAGCTTCAGGACAATGTGGATGAGCCGGTTGTCTGGTACTATTTCGAGAAAGATGGAACACCGAAGACAGGTCCGGAGGACGGAAAAGCGTCCACAAGTGACTTTGTCAAGATCAACGGAAAGACATATCTCTTTGACCAGAAGGGAAATCCGGTGAAGGGATTAAAGAAGATACAGATCGGATCGACAGGAGAGTACACCTCCTATTACTTTGATGCATCCTCCAGAATTTCCGTAAAGGGAAAGATGACAGTGGAGGAAGGCGATGGAAATAAGACGACCTTCTACTTTAATGAGGGAACCTACGCGGGACGTACTTTGGATGAACCTGTTCTGCTGTAACATGTTCACCAACATAAAAACTTCTGCTCATACTTCCTGCATAACGTTCACGTCTTACATACTTACCTTCCTTGTTCTTCTCATCCTTGTCAAGACCTTTGGCTGCATTAATTGTTAATGTACCATTTTCAAGTTTAATCTTGATTTCATCCTTCTTAAATCCCGGAAGATCAACTGCAACCTGATATCCGTCATCAGTTTCCTTAACATCGGTTTTCATTAGGTTCTTTGCATGTTTTCCATACAATTCCTTGTCTACATCAGGTAATGTAGGGAATGAAAAATCGTCCATAAAATCATCAAATAAGTTTTCTCCAAAAATACTAGGCATCATCATAAGTCATATCTCCTTTCGTCTAATAGATATAAATTTTGTAATTGCACTATCGGAGAAATCCGAGGTGTTGATTATCTGAACTAACGAATTTGATTTAGATTTTAAAGCTTGAATCTTTAATTATTTCTTTAAATCTTTATCTCTTCCTTCGTTCTAACTATGTTATAGTCCTTTTTGTTAGCACTGTCAAGAGGTGAGTGCTAATTTTTTTAATTTTTTTTTATTTTCCACTTGTTTGTTTCTAATTTTTATGTATGGTATACTTATGGTGTTTTGAATTAAGTAGTAATTAATATCTTGATGTTAATTGCAAAAATTTTTATTAAATATTTTAATGGACTTTTTATTTCGGAGGTTTTATGAAACATTCTAATTTTGATAAAACGCTTACTTTGTTTTTGACCTTTCTAAAAATCGGTGCCTTTACCTTTGGCGGTGGTTACGCTATGGTGGCCCTTTTGGAAAGTGAGTTTATATATAAGAAGAAATGGATTGAAAAAGATGATTTTCTTAATATGATTGCAATTGCTGAATCCACGCCCGGTCCTATGGCAGTTAACAGCGCCACCTATATTGGATATCATGTTGCAGGATTTTACGGAGCTACTGCTGCAACCCTTGCAGTATGCATTCCTTCTTTCATTGTAATTTATTGTATTTCATTATTTTTTAATCAATTTTTAAGTCTACATTATATTACCTGTGCTTTTAAAGGCATTCAAGTTTGCGTGATTTATTTAATACTTACTGCAGGTATTCGAATGTTAAAGAATTTGGAGAGGAATCTGTTTAATACTTTGATTATTTTAATTGTTGCAATTATTATGATTATTTTTTCCATTACAGCAACTTCTTTTTCATCAATTTATTATATTTTGATTTGTGGGGGCGTTGGCGTGATAGTATATTTCTTTAAGAAAAACATTCAGCGATAGTTAATAACTTTAACTTTACAAATAATTTTTACTATTTGAAATAGTTCTTTTTTAGTTAATAGGAGTTTAAAATGATTTATTTAAAGCTTTTTATCAATTTTCTTATAATAGGAACATTGTCTTTTGGAGGTGGTTACGGAATGATTTCTTTAATGAGGGAAATCGTGTTATCCAACCATTGGCTTTCTGAGGATATGTTTATGAGTTTTGTTGCAGTTGCCGAGTCAACTCCGGGACCTCTTGCAGTTAATCTTGCAACTTTTGTTGGCTCCTCTCAGGGCGGTTTTCCTGGTGCTTTTTTTGCAACTCTTGGTGTAGTTCTGCCTGCTTTTATTATTCTTCTTTTAATTGCGGCAGTTTTAAAAAATCTAATGAAATATTCCGGTACCAAAGCTTTTCTGTCCGGCGTACGACCTTGTGTTGTTGCAATGATTCTTGCAACTGCTGTAATAATGGGACTTTCAACTTTGTTTAATTTTGAAACTTTAGGTCATGGTTTTTCAATTAATTACAGCTTTGTTTTGATATTTGTGATTTTGATAGCTGTTCACTTTTTAAGCAAACATTTTTTCAAAAAAACTTTGACACCTATTTTAATGATTTTGTTTTCCGCTGTGCTTGGAATTGTTTTTTGCTAAATTAACTTATTAATTATTTTTAGGTTTTTATCTTAATTGCTTATTTTTCCTTTAAATACTCATTGACTTTACAATCTCACAACGTTACAATTTTTTTGTAAAAAATATACTTAAAGGAAAAAAATTATGAAAGCAAATTTTAAAAATTTTTTATTGCTTACAGCCAGTACTTTGATTATGGCTGTTGGTATTTACTTCTTTAAATTCGCCAACAACTTTACTTTTGGTGGTATTACAGGTTTTGCAGTTTTGGTTGCAAAGTTCACTCCTCTTTCAGCCAGTGATTTTTCTTTTGTAGCCAACATTCTGTTACTTGTAGTGGGATGGATTATTCTTGGCAAAAGTTTTGCTGCAAAAACAGCTTACAGCACAATTCTTTTGTCTGTGACTCTGTCATTGTTTGAACGTGTTTATCCAATGAGCCATCCTTTAACTAATGAACCTTTGCTTGAGCTTATTTTTGCAATTCTTTTACCTGCACTTGGCTCAGCAATCCTTTTCAATATTGGTGCATCAAGTGGTGGTACGGATGTTATCGCAATGGTTCTTAAGAAATACACAAGTGTTGATATTGGTCGTGGACTTATGATTTCCGATGTTCTATTTACGCTTTGCGCCTTTTTCGTATTTGATGTAAAAACAGGACTTTACTCATTGCTTGGTTTGATTATGCGTTCTGCACTTATTGACAACTTTATTGAAAGTTTGAACCGCTCAAAATACTTTCATGTGGTTTGCTCCGATCCTAAGCCAATATGCAATTTTATTGAAAAAAACCTTGTCCGTGGAGCCACAATCGTAAACGCCAAAGGCTCATTTACCGGCGACAACAAATACATAATCCTTACAGTTTTAAGTCCGTCTCAGGCAGTAAAACTTAGAAACTTCATAAAAGAAAACTCACCTGGAGCCTTCCTATTGATTTCAAATACAAGCGAAATCATTGGAAAGGGATTCCATTCAGTATAGATTTATCAAAAAAAGCTCCCTCCTAAATTGCAAGTTCCAATTTAACCTGCATTTAGAAGGAAGCTTTTTTATTTTTTAATATATTTATTTTTCCGAAATATCTTCTTTCCAACCTCTTATTTGTTGTTCTTACGAATGTTTGCTCTCTTTCTAAGAGTTGGATCTAAGATTTTCTTTCTAATTCTTAAGTTTTCTGGTGTGATTTCAAGTAACTCATCAGTATCAATGAATTCCAACGCCTGCTCAAGACTTAATACTTTCTTTGGTACTAATCTTAAAGCTTCATCTGAGCTTGAAGTTCTTGTGTTTGAAAGATGTTTTGTTTTACAAACGTTTACTTCAATATCTTCAGCACGACCTGTCTGACCAACAATCATACCTGAATATACTTTTTCGCCAGGTCCAATGAATAATGTTCCTCTTTCCTGTGCATTAAATAATCCATAAGTAATTGCTTCACCGGCTTCAAAAGCGATAAGTGAACCCTGTTTTCTGTACTGAATTTCTCCCTTAAATGGACCGTAATCATCAAATACAGTATTCATAATACCATTACCCTTTGTATCTGTCATAAACTGACCTCTGTATCCGATTAATCCTCTTGAAGGAATTGAAAACTCAAGTCTTGTAAATCCACCGTTAATTGGTGCCATTCCCTGAAGTTCACCTTTTCTGTTACTTAATTTTTCAATGATTGCACCTGAAAATTCATCAGGAACATCAATGTAACAGATTTCCATAGGCTCTAATTTCTTGCCTCTTTCGTCTTCTTTGTAAATAACTTCTGCCTTACTTACAGCAAATTCGTATCCTTCTCTTCTCATGTTTTCAATAAGAACTGAAAGGTGAAGTTCTCCACGTCCTGAAACCTTAAATGAATCCATGTTTTCAGTTTCTTCTACTCTTAAACTTACGTCAGTATTTAATTCTCTCATAAGTCTTTCACGAAGATGACGTGATGTGACGAATTTTCCTTCCTGACCTGCAAGAGGACTGTCATTTACCATAAAGTTCATAGAAATTGTAGGCTCTGAAATCTTCTGGAAAGGAATTGCAACAGGATTTTCAGGAGAACAAATTGTATCTCCAATATGAATGTCTGTAATACCTGAAATAGCAACAATAGAACCTACTGTAGCTTCCTGAACTTCTACTTTATTTAAACCATCAAACTCATAAAGCTTGCTGATTTTAACTCTCTTCTGTTTGTCAGGTTCATGGTGGTTAACCAAAACAACATCCTGATTAACTTTTAATTTACCATTGTCAATCTTACCAACACCGATACGTCCAACATATTCGTTGTAATCGATTGTACTGATAAGAACCTGAGTATCTGCATTCTCATCTCCTTCAGGAGCTGGAATGTAGTCAATAATTGTTTCAAATAATGGCTGCATACTATCTGATTCGTCATCCATATTTAACTTAGCAAATCCCTGCTTAGCTGATGCGAAAACAAATGGGCAGTCAAGCTGTTCTTCATTAGCATCTAACTCAATAAATAATTCTAATACTTCGTCAATAACTTCTTCTGGTCTTGCTTCCGGTCTGTCAATCTTGTTAATACAAACAATAACAGGAAGGTTAAGTTCCAAAGCTTTCTTTAGAACGAAACGTGTCTGTGGCATTGCACCTTCAAATGCATCTACTACTAAAACTACGCCGTTAACCATCTTAAGTACACGCTCTACTTCTCCACCAAAATCAGCATGTCCCGGTGTATCAATAATATTAATTTTTGTATTCTTATAAGTAACAGCAGTGTTCTTTGAAAGAATTGTAATACCTCTTTCTCTTTCAATATCATTAGAGTCCATTACTCTTTCAGCAACTTCCTGATTTTCACGGAATACACCACTCTGTTTTAATAATTCATCTACCAATGTTGTTTTACCATGGTCTACATGGGCAATAATGGCAATATTTCTTACGTCTTCTCTAATCATTTCTTCTCTTTCCTATTAAATAATCATAAAATACTTGTTTATAGCTTCACAAATGTTCATTCTATCACATAGATGATATGTTTTCAATAAAATTATTTTTCTTTTACCTCTTCTCTGTACTCCCTGTCTTCTTCATCCTCAAAAACAGCTTTCCCTCCTGTGGCATCTGTTACTTTCGTATTAAATTCATTATATTCATCTTTTTTCATTAAAATGCTTAAAACAACATTCTGACCGTATTCTTCCTGAGCATCCGTAATTCCCATCTGCCCCATAATGTACTTAATCTTTCCTATACTATTATAATCCACCGTAAGTTTAAAACTTATACCTTCACAAACTTTCTGAATAACCGAATTTCTAATACCTTCCTTGGATGACTGGCCGTAAGCCCTGACAAGACCGCCTGTTCCAAGGAGAGTTCCACCAAAATATCGTGTCACCACTATCAAAGTATTATGCAAATTCTCATTTAGCAATGTTTCCAAAATAGGTTTTCCCGCTGTGCCCTGTGGCTCGCCGTCATCACTAAATCTCTGAATTTCATTGTTACTTCCTATTACAAATGCAAAACAATTGTGCCTTGCATCCCAGTATTTCTTTTTTATCCTTTCAATATATTGTAATGCCTCTTCTTCTGTATCTATTGGCAAAACAGTGGCAATAAATCTGGACTTCTTCTCAACAATTTCGCCCTGACCGCCTTCTTTTATTATAAATTTTTCCAATTCTATCCCTTTCTTGTTTGTTGTGTAGAGAAGAAAAACAACAAAAGCACGCTTTCATTTTAATTGTCCCCCTTACCAACCAAACGCGTTGTATATAGAATAACATAAGTATCAATTTTTTTGAAGATTCTGTGTCTTACATTTTCTGCGACATTTTTCCCCTTTATTAAATTACTGCATTTTGTTATAATCTAAAAGAATAGGAGGTTTGCCAATGAATTTTGAATATAAAGAAACAATAGACAAACAACGTGAACTTGTTTCATTACAAAAGAAGGTTGTTTCTAAGTCCTTGGTTTCTGCACTTAAAGTATTTCTTTACATTATGTGCCTTGCCATTGTTACCGGAGGTTTTTTCGGACTTGGTGTTATACACGGCATTATTAAAAGTGCTCCTTCCGTGGAAAATATTTCTATTGTTCCATCGTCATATTCAACAACAGTTTATGACACCAATAATAAGCAGATTGCTAAGCTTATCACTTCCGGCTCTAACCGTATTAAGGCTGATTTGAAAGATATTCCGGAACATTTAAGATGGGCTTTTATTGATACTGAGGATGCACGTTTTTATGAACATAACGGTATTGACATTCAGGGTATCGGTCGTGCGGCTTTTATAGCACTTACTACCCTTAATCCGTCAGAAGGTGCCAGCACCATTACACAACAGGTTCTAAAGAACAACGTATTTACAAGCTGGACTGAAGAAGATTCCCTTACTTCTTCTCTTAAAAGAAAGATTCAGGAACAGTATCTTGCCGTTCAGCTTGAAAAAGTTACCAAAAAGGACGTTATACTTGAAACATATCTTAACACTATTAACTTAGGTTCAAATACCCTTGGTGTTAAGGCTGCTTCACTTAGATATTTTAATAAGGATGTTAGTAAGATTACAGTTTCTGAGGCAGGCGTTATTGCTGCCATAACTCAGAACCCGTCACTTTATAATCCTATTACTAATCCTGACGAAAATGCCAAACGTAGAAAAAAGATTCTCACTAACATGAAAGATGCTGGGCATATTACTCAAGAACAGTATGACGAAGCCATGAGTGATAATGTTTATGCCCGTATAAAAAAAGTTAACAACAAGCTTACAAAAAGCGATGATCGGGTATATTCTTATTTTGTCGATGAGGTTGTAAAGCAGGTTCTTTCAGACCTTCAGGAACAGAAAGGCTATACTTATACTCAGGCTTACAATGCCGTATACAGCGGTGGTTTAAAGATTTATACTACTCAGGATTCTGATATTCAAAAAATATGTGATAAGGAATTGTCTGACTCAGCCAACTATCCTTACGCTATTAAATACTCAATTAACTGGGCATGGTCAGTTCAAAATCCTGACGGTTCAGTTGACAATTACAGTGAAAAAGATATTTTGAATTATCATAGAAATTCTTTGAAGGAATCAAGTTTTAAATTGATTTTTAATTCTAAAGAAGAAGCAAAAGCTTGTGTTAAGGCATACAAAATGCACCTTATGAACAAGTATTACAAAAAAGGAATTGATAAGGATAAAGGCTACGCCCAATACGAAAATCTTTATTACAATCCTCAGCCACAGGTTTCATTTACTGTAATGGACCAGTACACAGGCTATGTTAAAGCCGTTGTTGGTGGTCGTGGAAAGAAGAATGTTAGTCTTTCTCTTAACCGAGCTACAGACTCAACAAGACAGCCCGGTTCAACATTTAAAATTTTATCAGCTTACGCACCTGCCATTGATACTATGGGTTACACACTTACCACTACTATCGTGGATGAGCCTTTCAGTTATTCTAACGGAAGAGCTGTTAAGAACTGGTACAGTGGCTATCGTGGCAAAGTTACAGTAAGAAAGGCAATTGCTGATTCTATGAATATTTGTGCTGTAAAAACACTTACAGATATTACACCACAGCTTGGATATGATTATCTTTGCAATTTTGGCATTACTACTTTAGTTGATAACCGTGTTGAAAAAAATGGTTCTGTTTCATCTGACATTCAGCAGGCTTTGGCACTTGGTGGTATTACAGACGGTGTTACTAACTTAGAAATGACTGCTGCATATGCAACAATCGCAAATCAGGGAACTTATACAAGACCTGTTTTTTATTCACAGGTTATAGACAGCAATGGACGTGTCCTTCTTGATAACACTACTCCTACTACACATACTGTTTTGAAAGCTTCTACTGCAAGCCTTCTTACACAGGGTATGACAAGCGTTATTACAGAAGGTACAGGTACAAGTGCTAAACTTGATGGCAAAATGCCCGTATCAGGTAAAACCGGTACAACATCAAGTGAATATGACCTTTGGTTCTGTGGATATACACCATATCTTACAGCATCAATTTGGACAGGTTATGATGAAAACGTATCTCTTAGCGGTGACCAGGCGTATCACGAAAGACTCTGGGCTAAGATAATGAATCAAATTGACTCAGTCAAGAAATACAAAGCTAAAAGTTTTAAAATGAGTAAAGATGTTAAGAAATATGATATCTGCTCTTCTTCAGGAAAAGTTGCAATTAAAGGAGTTTGTCCTACATCAAAATCAGAGTATTTTGCCAAGGGTACACAGCCTGCAAAATGTACTTATCATTCAGCTTTTTCAAAAAAGAGTTCAAGCTATTCAAACAGTTCAAGTTCATCTGGAAGCTATAGTTCGTCTGGAAGTTCAAGCAGCTCAAGCTCCGGCAATTCAAAGTCAGGTTCTAATAGTTCAAAATCAAGTTCAAGTAGAACCGATTCAGGAAGTTCTAGAACAAGCAAATCAAGTTCAGGATCATCAAGTTCTAAGGGCTCCGGTAAAACTGCAGGAAAATAGCTAAGCATTTATAGTTTGTTATTATAAGAACTTTATATATACAATTTAATATGTACGACTTTTTGAAAGCAGGATTCTCTAATGAGGGTTCTGCTTTTTTATTGCAATTCTTCGCCTTGCGCATTATCTTGTAGGGGGATTACATAGAATTTCTTATTTTTTCTGATTTTATTGTAATCCTACTTTCTATCAACATTTGTTTAATCTAAAAAAATCCCCCGAAAAGAATATATTCACTAATATTCTCTTCGAAGGATTCATTTGTAATCTTATTCCTTAATTATGCATTCTTTAGAAAAGCTTTATAGCACTTGTATGTTTCATAAATATCAGCCTTGCTTGTTACTTCCCAAGGTGCGTGCATGTTTAATACTGCAACGCCACAATCAATTACTTCCATGCCATAAAGTGACATAATATAAGCGATTGTTCCGCCACCACCTGCGTCAACTTTTCCAAGCTCTGACATTTGAAAATGTACGTTATGATTATCCATTATATTTCTTAATACTGCAAGATATTCAGCATTAGCATCATTTGAACCTGACTTTCCTCTTGAACCTGTAAACTTGTTAAATACAACGCCTGAACCTAGGAATGATGAGCTATTATTTTTGAACACATCAGAATATAATGGATCAAAAGCTGCGTTAACATCTGATGATAACATTCTTGAGTGCGCTAGACATCTCTTAAGTTTAAGTTCGTTGTAATCACCATTAAGATTTAACAATTCTGCTACTGTATTTTCAAAGAATTTTGACTGCATTCCTGTAGCACCTACACTACCAATTTCTTCTTTATCTACTAATAAACAACATGCTGTCTTGTCAATCTTGTCCGTTTCAAGCATTGCCACTAACGAAGTATAAGCACATACCTTGTCATCCTGACCGTATGCCATAATCATACTTCTGTCAAATCCCATTTCTCTTGCTCTTCCTGCCGGAACCACTTCTAATTCTGCTGACATAAAATCTTCTTCTTCCATTTCATAGGTGTTTTTTAAAATACCTATAATTCCTTCTTTTACAGCATCTTTTTCTTTGTCTTCAAGTGGAATGCTTCCAACAAGAATATCAAGGTTTTCGCCTTCAATAACTTTAGCTGCATTCTTTTCCATCTGCTGTCCTGCAAGATGAATTAAAAGGTCGGTTACACAAAATACAGGGTCGGTATCTTTTTCACCAATGTTAACTTCAACCTTTGTTCCGTCTTTCTTAACTACAACGCCATGAATTGCAAGTGGAAGTGTAACCCACTGATACTTCTTAATTCCGCCATAGTAATGTGTATCAAGGTATGCCATATTGTTACTTTCATATAGTGGATTCTGCTTAATGTCCATTCTAGGTGAATCAATATGTGCTCCCAAAATATTCATTCCCTGTTCCATTGGAATCTTTCCAATGTTAAAAAGTGCTACTGTCTTATTCATACAAACAGCATAAACTTTGTCTCCCTGTTTTAAAGGCTGGCCTTTTTCAATTACTTCTTCTAAAGACTTGTAGCCTTTCTCCCTTGCCTGTCTTACAGTTTCCTTAACACATTCTCTTTCTGTTTTACAGTCTGACAGGAAATCAATATAGTTAGAATTTAATTCTTCCAACTCACTTATTTCTCTCTTGCCATAAGTATTCCATGCATTCTTTCTTTCCATGATAACTCATTCCCTTCTATATTTAATCTTGTACAAAATTAATTTCTGCTAAATTCTTCAAATTCAATGCCTTCATTTCTTTCCAAAAGAAGTTTAATTGACCACTGGTTTGTAAATAATACTAATGGATTGCCCTTCATATCCTTTACTCTCTTGGCATCGCTTGGACATTTAACATTATTTAAATCTATTGTTGTATCTTTTACCCATCTGATGTGTCCATAAGGCAATGGCTCCAATCTCACATCACAGCCATATTCGTTTTCCATTCTATACTTCAAAACGTCAAACTGAAGTGTACCTACAACACCTACAATAATTTCTGACATTTCAAGATTGTAATCCTGGAAAATCTGAATTGCACCTTCCTGGGCAATCTGTGTAACACCTTTCATAAACTGTTTACGTTTCATTGAATCAAGTGCCACAAGTCTGCAGAAATGTTCAGGTGCAAAAGTTGGGATTCCTTCATAAACAAATTTTTTGCCCGGTGTACAGATTGTATCACCTATTGAAAAAATACCCGGATCAAATACACCGATTACGTCTCCCGCATAAGCTTCATCAATTACCTTTCTGTCCTGAGCCATAATTTGCTGAGGTCTTGAAAGTTTCATTTTCTTACCACTTTGTACGTGATACACATCCTTAGATGCATCAAACTTTCCTGAACAAACTCTAAGAAAAGCAATTCTATCGTGATGTGCCTTGTTCATATTAGCCTGAATCTTAAATACAAATCCTGAAAATGGTTCTTCAATAGGATCAATTAATCCCTGATCTGACATCCTTGGAAGTGGTGATTCTGTCATTCTTAAGAAATGTTCCAAAAATGTTTCTATACCGAAAGTTGTTAACGCTGAGCCGAAAAATACCGGTGACAATTCACCTTTATCAACCAATTCCTGATCAAATGGTTCGCTTGCTCCGTCAAGAAGTTCAGTGTCATCTACAAGCTGGTCATACAATTCATCACCTATTTCTGCCTTAAAGTTTTCGTTGTCCAACTCATATGTTGTTTCCGCAGCACTTTTTGAACCACCAACTGAAACTGCCTTAAACATTGAAATCTTCTTAGTATCTCTGTCATACACGCCTTTAAATCTTTTACCTGAACCAATTGGCCAGTTAATAGGACATGTTTTAATTCCAAGAACATTTTCAATTTCTTCAAGAAGTTCATATGGATCTCTTGCTTCCAAGTCCATCTTATTAATAAAAGTAAAAATAGGAATATGTCTCATAACACAAACCTTAAAAAGCTTAATTGTCTGTGCCTCAACACCCTTTGAAGCATCAATAACCATTACTGCTGAATCTGCAGCCATTAACGTTCTATAAGTATCTTCTGAGAAGTCCTGATGTCCCGGAGTATCCAAAATATTAATGCAATATCCTTCATAGTTAAACTGAAGCGCTGAAGATGTAACTGAAATGCCTCTTTCTTTTTCAATTCCCATCCAGTCAGACACTGCATACTTAGAATTTGCCTTTCCCTTTACTGAACCTGCTGTATTAATAGCACCTCCATAGAGCAAAAACTTTTCTGTTAAAGTAGTCTTTCCTGCATCGGGATGTGAAATAATCGCAAATGTTCGTCTGTTTTCTATTTCCTTCTTTAAATTCTCGTCCATTCTATTCTCCATAAAATAATTATTAAATAATATTGTAATAGTTTTCCAATCCCTGACTTATTATAAACAATATTAACATTTTTCACAAGACTACCTATATATTTTCCCCCTATTTAGAATTTATATTCCATATATCACAAAAGGTGTATCCCATAATGAGATACACCTTTATATATTGATTATTAACTATAACTATAATTAGCAAACACCCTGAGCTTCCATAGCTTCTGCTACTTTTTCAAATCCGGCAATGTTAGCACCTACTACGTAGTTACCTTCAAATCCGTATCTCTTAGCAGCATCGCTGATGTTACGGTAAATGTTAACCATGATTGTCTGTAATTTAGCGTCAACTTCTTCGAATGTCCATGAAAGTCTTTCGCTGTTCTGTGACATTTCAAGAGCTGATGTAGCAACACCACCTGCGTTAGCAGCCTTACCACCAACGAACCATACGCCGTTTTCCTGTAAGTATTCTGTTGCATCAATTGTTGTAGGCATGTTAGCACCTTCACAAACAGCTTTACATCCGTTAGCTACTAACTGCTTAGCATCATCGATAAGTAATTCGTTCTGTGTAGCACATGGAAGAGCGATATCACATTTAATCTGCCATACTCCACGTCCTTCATGATATTCAGCTGAAGGTCTTGCAGCAGCATATTCTGTAAGTCTAGCTCTCTTAACTTCCTTAACTTCTTTAAGAAGGTCAACATCGATTCCTTCAGGATCATAAATCCAACCTGTTGAATCTGAACATGTAACAACCTTAGCACCCATCTGATGAGCTTTCTGAATAGCGTAGATAGCAACGTTACCGGCACCTGAAACAACTACTGTCTTGCCTTCCATGCTTTCGCCATGGTCTTTCATTAATTCCTGTGTTAAGTAAAGTAATCCGTAACCTGTAGCTTCTGTTCTAGCTAAAGAACCACCGTATGTAAGTCCCTTACCTGTAAGAACACCTTCATATAATCCACGGATTCTCTTATACTGTCCAAACATATATCCGATTTCTCTAGCGCCTGTTCCGATGTCACCAGCTGGTACGTCAGTGTCAGCACCGATATATTTACAAAGTTCTGTCATAAAGCTCTGGCAGAAAGCCATAACTTCTCTATCTGATTTACCCTTAGGATCGAAATCAGAACCACCTTTACCACCACCGATTGGAAGGCCTGTAAGTGAGTTCTTGAAGATCTGTTCAAAACCTAAGAATTTAATAATCCCAATATTTACTGATGGGTGAAGTCTTAAACCACCCTTGTATGGTCCGATAGCTGAGTTAAACTGTACTCTATAACCTGTGTTAACCTGTACCTGTCCCTTATCATCTACCCAAGGAACTCTGAACTTGAACTGTCTTTCAGGTTCGCAGATTCTTTCAAGTAAAGCTTCTCTTCTATACTTGTCCTCGTTTGCATCGATTACAGGTCTAAGTGAATTTAATACTTCTTCAACTGCCTGTAAAAATTCTGGTTCACTAGCATTCTTTTCTTTTACTTTTGCTAATACTTCGTCTACATATGACATTTTGTAGCCCTCCTTAAATATATTTTTCTTAATCACAACTTGCGCGAACCTCTATATTTCTCCTAAAAAGGCCGCACTTAAACAAGTGCACTAACACTTTAATACACTAAAGAAATTATATAGTATCTTCTTAATTTTATCAACCTTTAGTAGTGTTATTCTTAATTTTGTAATGATAAAGTTGTTTTTACTTAATTATATTAAGTTCGGGCTGAATTTTTAAAACATAGTTAATTTTGACTATTCCATTTTTGATTTAAAAATTAATGCAGACAAATATCCGAATATTAAAGCTCCTGAAATTCCCACGGCACTTGCCGTAAAACCACCTTTAAACAATCCCAAAAAACCTGACTCATCTATGGCTTCTTTCATTCCCTTCCAAAGATTGTTGCCAAAGCCAAGCAAAGGCACTGTTGCGCCACAACCTGCCCACTTAGTCAAAGGCTCATAAATTCCAATCGCACCAAGAACAACCCCAATGCAAACAAGACTTACCATAATTCTTGCAGGCGTTACCTTGGTCTTGTCTATTACAATTTGAACAAGAGCACAGATTATTCCCCCAACAATAAACGCTTTTAAAAAAATCATCTTAAATTCCTTTCTTTAATTGCAATCATTAATTCTTTTCAATCACCACGCAGTGAGCTATTCCCGGCACGCTATTTCCTTCATTAAAACTTACCGGGGACATTAATGCTCCCGTTGGAATAAAAAGAATCTTCTTAAATGCCCCTTTTTTTAGCTGTTTAAAAACATAGCCTGCAAGAACCGTGGCACTACAGCCACAGCCACTTCCACCTGCGTGAGTGTCCTGTTCACTGGCATCAAACATTTCCACGCCGCAATCCATATGAACCGCAGAAATGTCGTAGCCTTTTTCCTTAAGTAGTTCAAACAAAATACTTTTTCCTATTAATCCCAAGTCACCCGTTATGATTTTGTCATAATCTGCCGGTGTGCTGTTAAAATCCTTAAAATGCTGATAAATAACATCTGCCGCAGCCGGTGCCATACAGGCACCCATATTTTGAGCATCCTTTACTCCAAAATCAACGATTTTTCCCGTGGTAATTCCTGTTATTTTTGCAAAACCTTTTTTTGTGCTAATTATTACTGCCCCACAACCGGTTACAGTCCAGGTTGCCGCATAAGGTCTTTGCTTTCCGTAAGCCAAAGGAAATCTAAACTGTCTTTCTGCGCTGGCAAAATGACTTGATGCCATTGCAATAACATTGTCTGCATTTCCTGCTTCAACCATTACTGCCCCAAGACTTAACGCTTCACCCATTGTTGAACAGGCTCCGTACAATCCGAAAAAGGGAACCTCGAACTCCAAAATTCCAAAAGTTGTGGCAATTAACTGTCCAAGTAAATCCCCACCAAAAATATACCTGATTTCTTCCTTGCTCATCCCTGCTTTAAATAGAAGTTTCTGAATTGCCTCTTTTTGCAACAAACTTTCTGCCTCTTCCCACGTTTCCTGTCCAAGCATAGGATCCTGTTCCACAACATCAAACAATTTTCCTAAAGGTCCGTCACCTTCTTTTCGACCTACAATTGAAGCTCCTTCAATAATAAACGGTGGCTTATCAAAGGAAATACTACTACTACCAATCATTCGTCCCATAAAAATCCTCCTTTTTTCTTAGTTTTTACTTTTTTGTTATAAATATGTATACGTTTTTACTTGCCTATTTGACATATTTTTTATACAATAGGAAGGAAATTCAAAAATTACATATAATTAAGAAGGGAAAAAAAATGACTACATCAGAAATTGGAATTTTAATTGCCATCATTGTTTATATGGTTGGCGTTGTTGGTATTGGTGTATATTTTGCCAAAAAAAACAGTACCACAAATGATTTTTACCTTGGTGGACGAAAGCTTGGTCCTCTTGTTACTGCTATGAGTGCTGAAGCATCAGATATGAGTAGCTGGTTATTAATGGGACTTCCGGGTGTTGCTTATGTTACAGGTGTTTGTGATGCATTCTGGACAGCTGCCGGACTTGCTGTTGGAACATACGTTAACTGGCTTATTGTTGCCAAAAGACTTAGAACTTACAGTGACGTTTGCAGTGCAATCACTATACCTGACTTTTTTGCTAACAGATATAGAGATCCTAAAATGTTAAAGTGTGTATCTGCTATAATTATTATTATTTTCTTTGTGCCATATACAGCTTCAGGATTTGCTGCATGTGGTAAACTTTTTAATTCTTTATTTGGAGTTGATTATTTAACAGCAATGATTATTAGTGCAATTGTTATTGTTGCATATACTACTCTTGGTGGTTTCCTTGCCGCAAGTACTTCTGACTTTATTCAGAGTATTATTATGTCAATTGCCTTAGTTATAGTTTTAAGTTATGGAATTATTTCCGTTGGTGGATTTGACGGAGTCGTAGCTCACGTTGGCGACCTTAAGGGATTCCTTTCAATAACTTCAACACATGATGGTGCAACTAATACAGCAACGCCTTACAGTGTTCTTTCAATTGCCTCAACACTTGCTTGGGGACTTGGATACTTCGGTATGCCACATATTCTTTTAAGATTTATGGCTATTGAAGACACAAAGAAATTAAAACTTTCAAGACGTGTTGCCAGTGTTTGGGTTGTTATTTCAATGTCTGTTGCAGTTTCAATTGGTATAATCGGTTATGCAATGTCAGCAGAAGGAGTTATTCCTAACCTAAAGGATTCTGAAACAATCATCGTTCAGATAGCCCACGTATTAAGTACACATGGCATTATTTTTGCCATAATTGCAGGTGTTATCCTTGCAGGTATACTTGCCTCAACAATGTCAACTTCAGATTCACAGCTTCTTGCTGCATCTTCAAGTGTTTCAGAAAACTTACTTGAAGGCGTGTTAAGTTTAAACCTTTCATCAGGAGTAAAAATCGTAGTTGCCAGAGGTTCAGTAATTATCATTTCAATAATTGCTATGTTTCTTGCCAGCAATCCTAACAGCTCAGTATTCCAGATAGTATCATTTGCCTGGGCAGGCTTCGGTGCCACATTCGGCCCTGTAATGCTCTTTGCATTATTCTGGAAGCGCTCAAACAAATACGGTGCAATCAGCGGAATGGTAGCCGGTGGAATCATGATATTCGTATGGAAATTCTTAGTTCGTCCAATGGGTGGCGTACTTGGAATCTATGAACTTTTACCTGCATTCATTGTAGCTTCAATCTTCATCGTAGTAGTAAGCTTACTTACACCTGCACCTGAAAAAGAAATCGTAGACGAATTTGAATCAATAAAAAATTATTAATCAAATAAAAACAAAGCACTTTTTCATTCCGCTCACGCAGAAATTTCTAAAGTAAACACGTTGAGTTTATTATTTTGCTCCGCCGCCTATTGTAAAGCGAAAACCTAAACTCGCCTAAAGGCTCGAACAGTAGGTTTATCGCTTTACACTATGCTCGCAAAATTTCAAAACTCTGCCTATTGTTTCCTTTTAGAAATTTCTGCGTGAGCGGAATCTGAAAAGGTAATTAATTTTTACAAAGGAGATAAAAATGAATTTTTTAGAAGAACGTATTCAAAAAGATGGTATCGTTAAAGAAGGAAATGTTTTAAAAGTAGACAGCTTTTTAAACCACCAGATGGACATTTCACTTTTCGAAAAAATGGGCGAAGAATTTAAGCGTCGTTTCGCTAATGCCCCAATCAACAAAATTCTTACAATAGAAGCATCAGGTATCGGCATTGCCTGTATCGTTGCAAAATACTTCGATGCACCAGTTGTTTTTGCAAAGAAATCAAAAAGTATAAACATTGATGGTGAAATGTATGTTGCTGAAGTTGAATCATTTACGCATAAATGCAAAAACCAGGTAATCGTATCAAAGAAATTTTTAGGTCCTGATGACCACGTTCTTATTATAGACGATTTTCTTGCTAACGGTTGTGCTCTTCAGGGATTAATCTCCATCGTATCAAATGCAGGCGGTACTGTAGAAGGAATCGGCATTGCAATTGAAAAAGGATTTCAGTCAGGCGGACGTACAATCCGTAACCTTGGATATCACTTGGAATCACTTGCTATCGTTGATAGCATGGATGCAGAAAACGGAACAATCACATTCCGTGAACAGTAAAAAATTATAAACTATGAGAAACACCACGTTTTTTATAGTTTATATTTTTAATCGCAAAACAAAATTTTTCCCTATATTTCACAGAATTGTATAACGCAAACACGTTGATTTTCTTATTTTGCTCCGCCGCTTATAGTAAGACAAAAATCAAAACTCGCTTGCGCTCAGACAGTTGATTTTTGCCTTACGCTATGCTCGCAAAATTGCAAAAATCTGCCTATTGTTTGCTTTCATACAATTCTGCTTAATATAATAAAACATAAATATTTTGTTTTGCAATTACACAATATATTTAAGTTATGAAAGGACATTTACTAATGAGTAGCTCAAATTCATCAATTGAAAACATTTACAAACTTAACGGAAAAGTTCCCGTTGGAAAAGCCATTCCTTTTGGCTTGCAGCATATTTTGGCTATGTTTGTTGCCAATATTGCTCCTATTATTATTGTTGGCGGTGCCAGCGGTCTTTCATCTGCACAGACTGCACGTCTTATCCAGAGTGCAATGATTATTGCAGGTATTGGTACTTTAATTCAGTTATTCCCATTATGGAAAATCGGTTCAGGTCTTCCAATTGTTATGGGTATTAGTTTTACTTTTGTTTCTATTTTTTGTTATATCGGACCAACTTACGGATATAATGCCATTGTAGGTGCTGTTCTTGTTGGCGGTATTGTAGAAGGTGTTCTTGGTCTTTTTGCAAAATACTGGATTAAACTTATATCTCCTATCGTTGCAGCCAGCGTTGTTACTTCCATTGGTTTTTCTCTTCTCTCTGTTGGAGCAAGCTCTTTCGGTGGAGGAAGCGGAAGCGAAAACTTTGGTTCAGCTACAAACTGGATTCTCGGAACTATAACATTGCTTTCATGTATTATTTTTAATATTTTGGCAAAATCATATTTCAAACAGCTTTCTGTTTTGTTTGGACTTATTGTTGGATATATTGTTGCTGTAATTATGGGAGTTGTTGATTTTTCTTCACTTTCAGGAACTTCTATTGTTGCAGTACCTTCATTAATGCCTTTTAAACCTGAATTTAATGCTAACGCAATTTTCTCTGTTATTTTGATTTTCTTAGTTTCTGCCACTGAAACTATCGGAGATACTTCTGCTCTTGCAGCTTCAGGATTAAATCGTGACGTAACAACAAAAGAAACTTCAGGTTCTATTGCCTGTGACGGTTTCATCAGTGCTTTATCTTCTGTTTTCGGATGTTTACCAATTACATCTTTCAGCCAGAATGTAGGTCTTGTTGCCATGACTAAAGTAGTTAACAGATTTGCTATTGCAACAGGTGCAATTATTATGATTTTTGCAGGTATCTTCCCAATCTTTGGTGCTTTACTTGCAACACTTCCTGACGCAGTACTTGGCGGATGTACACTTATGATGTTTGGTACAATCGTAATCAGCGGTCTTCAGATGATTAGCAACTGCGGTTACTCACAGCGTAATATTACAATTGCCGCACTTTCACTTAGTATTGGTATCGGCTTCACACAAGTTCCTGAAATCTTTAGCATTTTCCCTAAGATTATCGAAAATGTATTTGCAGAAAACTGTGTTGCTGTAGTATTTATCGTATCAATCATTTTAAATCTTGTTCTTCCAAAAAATATGGAAACAGTTGTTCCTAAGGAAGATAATGAAAATAAATAATATTTAATATTAAAAGCCCCTGAGATGGGGCTTTTCCTTTTAGGCTTGGACTCCAAAATATTGTTTGTCCGCCAACTGCCCCCACTGAAAGATGTATTATGTATTGCAGTTAGAATTTTTCTCTTAAATTTCTTAGTTATGCATCTATATTTTTTGTTTTAAGCATTGCTATTCTGTTATTAAATTTTCTTTTCTGTTTTTTATAATCGCAAATACATTATTAAATACATGGTTAAACATAACTGTATATAATGTAGCAAAAATATTTGCACCAATTCTTAACAATACTGCTGTTTTTACACCGAAAATTCCAGAGGCAATATACAACGCTCCAAATGTATTGTAAACTGTCTGCCATGAATAGCCGGCTGAATAACCAACACCGATTCCACCTATAATTCCAATATATGGATGCACCCACTTAGGGAGGGCATAGTAAAGGGCAACAAATATTAAGCTGCCCACAATGTTAAATGGTGCTCTTTTCTTTGCCTTTGGTGCAATGTCACTGGAAAATGGAACACATACTGACATGCAGGCAATTCCTACCCACATTGCCCTTGGTATATTTAAAAGATTAATAATTAACATTGCTGTTGAAACTGTAAGTGTTAATTTTAAATACCAGTTATTCCTAGCAGAGTGTATATTGAATTCTCTAAAAATATCCATAAAACCTCTTTTATGAGGTCTGTTTTTCTGATTTTTATAAAAAATCCCCATACAAATTAGCATACCTACAACAAGGCTGACTACACGTAACTGATAACTTTTTCCTGCCACATCGTAACCTTGAAGTAATAAATATCCCAGTACAAAAGTTGAATGATTGTACATTATTACATTATGACATCCAAACATCATTAGTAAAAATATGCAAACAATGTTAATAAGAAATGCTGTTAAAGGATCAACTATGTTGCTTAACCTTGGGCCTACTATTAAAATTGCAAATATCCCGGCTATTGAGATTAGACCGTGGGTTGTTTTTATGCCAAAATCTGCCTGTCGCAACACAAGTATTGCAAGTAGTACCACAACTCCCGGCACGCTATTGTCATTTCCAAAAATCATACTAAATGCTGTTACTACCAAAAAACAAAATGCCACAACTAAATATACTTTGAAATTGTAAATTAAAATGTGTCTTGTTTTTTCTTTTTTGTCTGTTGTGTTTTTTATTAATTGTTTTGAGCCTGTTGAGCTTAACTGTAATTCCTGATAAAACGTCATCTTCTGTTCCTTTCATTTATGTTAAACAATTTTTAACTAATCTGCGGCTAATAAAATTACGAAAGCACGCTCCCGCTGCTTCCACCTCGTAGCGGTTCTATCAAGCCGACTACGCTGCCTTGATGAACCGACGGGTTTCAAGCACTTTCTTTAATTTTTATTAGCTGCAGATTTTGTTTATATTTTCGATTTTATATTGTTGGCGGTTTATTTTGCCAATATCTTGTTTGCCTGCCTTATTAATTTAAATAGTTGTTCAAAATCTTCCTCTGTCATATTTTCCTTTAACGTATATAGAGGGTTTAAATAGTAGTAATACATATCATCAATTTCTTTTTTCCCTTTTTCAGTTATTATCAATGTATAACTTCTTTTATCCTCATTTGTGCGGATTTTTTCTATGAGCTGCTTGTTTTCCAGTTGTTCTATTAATCTGCTTATAATTGTTTTGCTTATGCCCATTGCGTCTTTTAAGTAACCGGGTGTTACTTTTTCTTTGGACAAGGCGACTCTAAACAGCATGTCCAATTCCTGTGCTGATGTACTCTGACCTTTGTGGGCTTTCTTTATTGCCATACTACTGAAGAATCTAAGCTCTCCATGTTTTTCTATCATGTCTTTCCAATTTTTATCTTTCATTTTCTGTTATTTCCTATTTCTTTCTTTTTAAAGTAGTTCACTTTGTGAACTATTTATTTAAGTAATATATACTATTTTATATATTTAGTCAAGAAAAAAATTATTTAGATTCGTACTACCATCAATTGTTATGATGATTTTTACATCTATTTACAGTGTTGTTGATGGGCTTTTCGTATCTAACTTTGTTGGGAAAACAGCCTTTGCCTCTGTCAATCTTATTATGCCACTTTTAATGTGATGTTGTATCATAATAGTTGACACTTTATTCTCGCATATGATTATATATAAATAATATGAAATAAAATTTTTTTAATATCGTAAAACTAGTAACTGATGAAGCATCAAACCAATTCTCACCTTTATTTAGTGAAAATCCGTTAAAACATTCTCGTCTAAAATCTCACCTTTGTGCAAGCACAGGTGTATGTTCCTTGCTACTACTTATAACTCACTCAGATTGCTACGCGCTTCGCGTTCCCGCAATCTGTCCTTATTATTCGCATATCGCGCGACTTCGTCGCCCTTTTATGCTCATAATAAGGCACCCCCGAAACTTCCAGGACACCTTTGTGCAAGCACAGGTGTCTTGGAAGTTCCGGGGGTTGGTGAGTTACATGAGTTTTGTTTCTTCTAGTTTTTCTATTACGAAGTTGTTTAGTTTTATTATTGGTTTTCTTAGTATCAATCCCAGTATCAGTGATGGTATGAGGAATAATAGTAGTTTGGATATTTCTGTCCAGTATGTGTTTCCATACATTCCGGCTATTGTTTCTCTCATTGCTCCCATGCTGTAGTTAAATGGAAGTAATGGGTATACTGTTCTGAAGAATTTTGGTGCTACTTCTATTGGGAATGTTCCACCTGAACCTGCTACCTGTACTACAAGAAGTATTACACAGATTGCTTTTCCTATATCACCAAAGGATACTGTTAATGTGTAGATTATATTTACATATACTATGCTTGATATCCAGCCTGCCAATAGGAACAGGAACGGATGCTCACATTGTATCTTTAAGAAATACAAATCTCCCAAACAGATTAATCCACTTTGGAACAATCCTATTATCATAAACAGAATATAACGTCCTAAATATATCTGATAGTTTTTCACATTGAATAGTTGTTTCTTTCGATCTTTCTCTAATGTTACTTTCATCATTGCTACTAATACAATACCACCTACCCATATTGCAAGTGTTGAGTAGAACGGTGCCATTGCAGAGCCATAATTATCTACTTTGTATATAACATTTGTGTTCATCTTTACAGGTGATGACAAGAATGCACTTAATGTGTCAGGGCTGTTGCTTAATATGTTTTTAAGCAATTCTGTTGCATCGCTGTTTTCACTATTGCCTAATTTAAATGAAATATTGCTTACATTTTTGGATGCCTTTCCAAGTGCTTTACCTGAATTTTTAAGAATCTTCTTTAACTGTCCAAGTTGTGCTCCTGAATCTCCTGCAAGCTTACTTACATCACTTGTTCCCTGATTTAAATTGTTTACAACTTTTGATACTGAGCCATTATTTACAGTAAGTGAATTAACCAACTTAGTTAAGTTAGTCTGAACCTTCTTTTCATAAGAATCCTGAATAGAAGATATATCCTTTGCACTTTGCTTTATCTGTTTCTTTAAGTCTTTTCTATATAAAGTTGTCGTTCCTGATGTCAATGTTATATCATTAGAAGCGTCTTTTAATTTTGTTCTAATTTCCTTCTGCTGAATAATTGACTGGTCTATTTTACCAATAATTTTGTCAATTTCAGTTCTTAACACTTTCTCATTTGCCGGCAATGCATTCTGCACTTTCTGAAGGCTTTCTTTAAATTCAGTGTACTTCTTTGTTATGTCATCTACCTGAGTTGCAAGACCACTTAAACCTTTTGATGCTGTGTCTGCACTTGTGGACACTGAGTCAAAAATATTATCCACTTCTTTTGATAATTGATTATATGCAGATACGCTTTGATTTAACGCCTTGTTTATTCCATCAGTTGTTCCACTTAAGGCATCTTTCAAATCTGTTACATCAGTACTTGAAGTTTTTAAAGTATTAACGCTATCCTTTGTGCTGTCTCCCGACGTTTTTAATAATGTTGATGTACTGTCTAACATTTCTTCCAAAGAACCTGTAAGGTCAGCAAAAGCATAAACAGTCTGTTTTGCATCATTTAAGTCATCGGCAATCTGCTGCACATTAGACTGAACCTTGTTCATTACAGTTTTTGTTGTATCATCATCCATAACATCTGACAACTGATCAAGCACGCTTATTGAAATCTCTGAAACTGTCTTTGTAAAAACCTGATCAATCTGCTTTTGAACTGCGCTTGCTCCCTTGTCAGTTATCTTTGGAGCAATGGCATTTTCTTTTTCATTAAGATAATAAATAATATCCGAATGAGAAACATTATCAGAGAAAAGGCTCATCATATCGGTACTAAAATTCTTTGGAATTACAATTGAAGCATAATACTTTCCTGATTTTACACCGTCAATTGCATCTTCTTTATCAGTAAACACCCAATTAAGCTGAGTATTTTCACGAAGAGCTGATATAACCTGATTCCCAAGATTTAAGCTTATTGGAATAATGTCACCCTCATAGCCTTTATCAACGCTTGCCACTGCAACTTTTAACTGGTCGGTATTGCTATACGGATCCCAGCTTGCAGCAATGTTGAACCATGCGTAAAGAGATGGAACTACAGTAAGTCCTAACACTACAATCCACGCTATTGCATTTCTGCTGATTTTTTTCAAATCCCCAATAAATATTCTAAAAATATTCAGCATTAGTCCTCATCTCCTTCCTTACTGTTCTTTCTACCACGTTTCTTTAACTGCTCTATAAGCTCATCACCGGTCATTTCAGCCATTTTTTGCTTCTCATGGATAAACTCAACACAAATCAAATATAGGGCGATTAATATAATAGACACTATCCACAATACAAGAAATACCATTTTTGATGTGATACTAAACATTAAAATCAAAAATACAATCGGTATAATAACTATTGCAAAAAATCCACCCTTTATTAGTTTTGGATAACATATTTCAAACTGCTCGACTTTCTTATTTATCTCATCTCTAAACTGCTTTTCTCCTGCAAGTATTTTCACAGTAGTTAAAAGTCTTACTCTTTCCCTGGTTATTCCTTCCTCTTCACAAATCATAAGTCCTGTCTGTTCAAGTTTTTTGTCAAATAAACTATTTAAATTCAACAATAATCTACGAAGGACAAGTCCTATAAACAAGGCAATAGGAACATAGATTAAAAGAATAACTAAATTTTTTACATAATAATGTCCGTAAGTTCCCGCAATTGCTTCTCTCATGGCATTTATTCCATAAGTAAAAGGAAGTAACGGATGAATTGCCTGGAAGAATCCCGGCGTCATTTCAATAGGATAAGTTCCCGCTGAACCCGGAATCTGCAAAATTACAAGAATTACACTTACTGCTTTTCCTATATGCTTAAATGTTAATGACAGGGCATAAATAAGATTTACATATACAAATGCTGCTACTAATCCTGCCACAACAAACAGTACCGGATGCTGGCACTTTATTTTTAAGATAAAAATATCACCTAAACATATAATTAACGCCTGCACAAATCCTACTAAGATGAAAAGCATCCATCTTCCAAAATAAGCCTGTGTTGGAGTGAAATTTTTAATTTTTTCACTTTTATCAACTTCCATTTTGAAAATAGCAATAAGAACAATTCCACCTACCCATATTGCAAGGTTAGTATAGAATGGTGTCATTGCTGTTCCATAATTTTCAACTGAATAGAAAGTTTCTGTTTTTAATTTAACAGGAGATGACATAAAAGATGCAACCTTATCTGAGTCTAAATTTGTCATATCCTTAAGTTTTATATATATCTTTGAAGTTTTAACAACGCTAATGTCCACATTAGCCTTGTCTAATCTTTCCTGAACTTTCTTAATGGAAGAACCTGTTGAACTAAGTGCTTTCTTTGCACTGTCAAGGCTGTTCTCTAACTGGTCCATTAAAGTTACAACATTATCTGTTGCAGGTCCAACACCTTTTAAAATTCCTGAAAGTGTACCCTGAATGTTTGAAAAAGTATCAAGGCTTGTATTTAGACCTGTCATTATTCCGTTTTCAACAGTTACCTTTGAGCTGTGAATGTCTTTTGTATTCTTTTCGATAATTTTAGAAATAGATTCTACTGCCTTAACAGATGTTGTTGTAGCATCATTTATAGAATCGCTTCCTGTTCCTAATTTTTGCAAAATAGTCTTGTACTTACTATTCTGACTGTCTAATTCATTAATAAGATTAGTTAATGAATCTGAAGGGTATTTCTTGTTAATTTCCTTTAAAGTTGTAAGCATTTCGCTATTTTTATCAATAATAGATTCTACGGAAGTTATCATTTCCTGAAACTGTCCGTGAATGCTTTCAGTTTTTGAACTTATTTTTCCAAGATTTATTCCTGATTTAGTATTTACCTTTGCCAAACTATTCTGTGCCTTAGATATTCCCGTACCTAAATCGTTTGCAAAATCTGCTATGTCATTTCGTACAAGTGTTAAACTGTCTGTTCCATTCTTTATGCTATTTACACCGGAATTAGCGTTGCTTTTCACTGTAGCCATTGATTTTTTTGATTTTTCAATTAGCTTGTTACTGCTATCCACTGTTTTGTTAAAAGAATCCAGTGCCTTTTCATATTCTTTAAGATTATCAGACACTGTGTTAATCTTTGTTGAAATGTCATTTTGAACGTCATCAAGCTTAGTTCCAATTCCTGAAACTGAACCGTTAAGTATGTCCGCTACTGTGCCTGCCGCCGCTGACACAAACTCTGTATTAACCTGTTGCTGAATTGTATTTGCACCTGTGTCAGTTATCTTTGGTGCAATGGCATTCTTCTTTTCATTAAGATAATAATCAAACTCCGGCTGTTCTATTTTTCCTGACAAAAAACTTACCATTGATTCACTAAAATTATCAGGAATAACTATTGCTGCATAGTATTCTCCTGACTTAACCCCTGATATTGCCTTGTCTTCACTTACAAAAACCCAGCCTAAACTGTCATTCTCTTTTAATGTATCAACTATCTGACCGCCTACATCAAGGTTTCCAAGCATATCATTTTCTGTTCCGGCATCATTATTAGCCACGGCTATTTTTATGTTAGCTGTGTTGCCATATGGGTCCTTGTTGGCAGCTATGTTAAACCATGCATACAACGAAGGGATTATGCACACGCCGATTACAACTATTAGTGCAACTATGTTTTTGGATAATCTACCTATGTCACGTTTAAAAATCTGGAAGGATTTTTTCATGTTAAAACTCTCCTTTTTCTTCATTATTTAAATAAATAGCTTCGTAATAAGAGTATTTTTTTATATAATATCACAATCTCTTTTTCAGTTGATTCTTATACTTTTATTTTGTTTTGTATGTTTTTTTGTTCTTTATTTTTTACATTTTTGTGCTATAGTTCCACATTGTATCACAAGTATAATTTTACGTCTATTGACAATTAATATATATGTGACAAAAAACAGAGTTCTTTTTGTTTTTAAGAACTCTGTTTTTTATTATTGTGCTATTTTGTATAGATCCTGTACTCTGTTTTTTGTATCAAAAATATTGTTGTACTGTATGATGTCGTAATTATGTATCCATTCATAGTATGGTGATGTTTTGTCTCCTGTTTTGTAGAAGTTTCCATCTTCACCAATGTAGCCTTTTTTTGTTATGATTGGCACTTTTTTGCTAAACTCTGATACGAACTGCTGATATCCGTTTTGTGCTAGTCCTGCTGTTTCCAGTACAAGTGAACTCATTCTGTTTGCACTTATATACATATTGTTATCTGATTTCATATCATAGTTTGCCCATATAACGAACTGAGTGTTTCTCTTCATTAGGTTCTCATAAATTTCATCAAGCTTATAGTCTTTTTCTATTTCCTCATAGAATGATTCTTCTATCTTTGGCTCATGGTCACCAAAGAAGATTATTAATGTTGGCTCTTTTACATTTTTAAAATATGTAACAAGTTCTTTTAATGCATCATCTGACTTTCTTAACATATTTAAGTACTGAACTGCCTGTGGTGCGTTAATATTGTAACCAAGTTTTATATCTTTAGATACTCCTGCTGCATCAAAAGGACTATGGTTCTGCATTGTCACGTTAAACATAAAGAACGGTTTATCGTTGTTCTTCTTATAGTTTTCATATTCTGAAATAATTCGTTCCATATCTGCTTTGTCAGAAATATGAAGTCCGTATGTTTCTGTGTCTTCTGCAAAATCATCCATTGTAAGGAATTTGTTGAATCCCAATAAAGGATAAACCTTGTTACGCTTATATCCTGTTCCCTTATAAGGGTGCATTGCTATTATTCCACCATATCCTTGTGCCTTTAAAGTTGACGCAAGAGAAGTCATAGGTGAGTTGATATATGTAGTATATGCTGTTATGCCATTAGGAATGTATGCCATTGAGTTAGAAGTTAAGGCTTCAAACTCAGTTGATGCTGTTCCTCCTGCAAAAACTGATACAAACATCTGACCGCTTAATGTATTCTTCTTTAAACTATGGAAGAAAGGCATATTGTCTTCGCTTAAAGGTACATCCGCAAAAGACATAAAATCAGTGTATGCCTCACTCATTATCATTATAATATTAGGTTTCTTATCATTAGAAACTGTAGTTTTAGTACCCTTAAACTGCTCTGCCAGATTTTCAACTTTCTGAACAGAATAATCCTTAGGCTTCTTAACCTGAAGGTCGTTAATACTTCTTGCAAATGTTATGTAAAAACCGTTAGTATTAAATGTTTCCTGTGGCTTAAAATATTTGACTTTCAATATTTTAACATATTCCTTTGACTGAACTAAGTCATTAACATTAATCACCATTAAAAGTGCCAATGCCATAGGAATAAGTCTCCAGAACTTCTTAATTACCACGTTCTTGCCTAACTTAGTTGCAAAAAAACATATTGCAATGGAACTTATAAGGAACAGATAAACTCTATAATTCATTCTATAAGAATATCCGCCTGCCACATTTGCCGCAGTCTTTATATTTACAATATCTGCTGCCAAAAATCCTGAGTTTCTAAACTGTACAAGATAGAAATTTGCAAGTCCCATAACAATATTTACAATGTTCATTGTTATAATTGCAACTTTAAAACTGTTAGTAACTGCAAATATAACCATAAAAATCATAAATAAAACCATAATATTGTATTTAACATAATCCCCTTCAAGCTTATATTCGTATCCCTGAGACTTCTGTAACATTACAAAGTTTCCATATACTAAAATTAAGCTTACCAAAATAGATATGACAAAATTAACCCATCTGTTAACTTTTATTTTTACAAACATTAATGCTGAAGAACTTACAAACAACAATGTTGGAACTACAATTCTCATAGGATAAACTTTTCCCTTAAAAGTATACAAATCCCAAATATACAGCATTGAATATGCACCTGCAAACATACAAACTAAGATAATCTTAATTACAAGAAAAGCTGTGTCTTTCTGTTTCTGACTAAGGAATTCTTTTCTAAATTTCTTACTTTTCTTTGCATCTGATTCTTTATTTATTTTTGTTCCTGCTTTTTTATCTGATTCTGCATTTGTTCCTGCTTTTTCATCTGATTCTGCATTTGTTCCTGCTTCCATGTTTTCCCCCATCACATTCTTTTTCTTCATCTGTTTTCCTCACTCTCCTGATTTCCGTATTCTAATATTGAAAACAATTGTACTAAATTATTAATTAAAACAAATCCTTTAATTTTTTTCATTTTTCCATATAATTGAAATACATTTTATAAAACGTTTAAATCTAAACATTTATTGCAATAAAATTTATATTCTTTATTTAAATTTAACCTTTTCTTTACAATTCTTCATCATTATATCACAAAGACTTAATTGTTCAACTAATAAAATACTATCAGTATTATTTTTCATTTTTCTTTAGTTTTTTTATGACACAAAACTTTAATTGACTATTTTTTGTTTTAATTTTTTAACATCCGGTCAGACTATCCCTATCCCCTTCAAAATCAAATAAATAATTCCAACTATCCAACTTGAAAAAATACCATAAAGAATAACCGGTCCGGCTATGGTAAAAATCTTCGCTCCAATTCCGAATATGTGACCTTCCGCCTTAAATTCAATTGCCGGAGACACAACCCCGTTGGCAAATCCTGTTATTGGGACAAGACAGCCTGCGCCACCTTTTTTTGCAATCTTCGGATAAACATTAAGCCCCGTTAGAATTGCACTTTCCAAAATCAAAATCAAAGTAGTGTAACTTGCGCTGTCCTCCTTATCCATTCCAAAATACATAAACAGCTCAAGCCAAATCTGTCCCATAACACAAATCAGACCGCCTATCCAAAAAGCATTCCACATATCCTTTGTCAAACTGTTATTTGGCGTAATTCTTTCAACGTATTCGTTGTACGCCTTCTTCTTTTCTTCACTTTCCATATCAATTCTCCATTAAATTATATATTTACGCGTTCCTACAAGCGATGCGTATTTAGGACGAAATACAGACGTGGAGAGCTTGCTCACCAACGGTTGTATCTTGCGAGAAATAATTTTCCGGCACAACAGCATATTCAAAAGCATTAGTTCACCCAATCGTTGTAGAATTGGAGCAACGATGCAAGGACTTTGCCTACCGCTACTGATAACACTATGAAACTTAGCCCCATTTGCAGTTTTGCCCTTCGTGCAAAGATTGCTGTTCCGTTTAGGGCCTCCGCCAGTGCCACTGCAAGATAACCTACGAATATACCCTGACATAGTCCCATGATTCCCTGAAATATTTTTGCCGGCTGTCCCGTGAATTTGAAATGGGATTCCATTATCCAGAATATATTCCAAAGTATTCCCCCTGCAATTACTATTGTTTCATATAATTGTATACTTTTTGCAGTATGGGTTTTGTCTGCAAATCTTGTTATTATTCCTGTTGATGTTATTAATGCAAAAACTCCTGCAGAGATTATGAAACCTGCCCCGATTCCTGTAATTGCAAGAATTATTTTTCCTATCATTTTGTTCCAATTCTACCTTTCATATTTCGCCACTGCTTCTATTTTACATCCACCTTTCCGTCATCTCTGTTATGCCCATCTATTAAAGTCTGGTTTATGTCTCTTTCGTATTTTCTCATTTCAACCTCAATGGGCGTTGGATCCTTGGTTAATTTTTTCGGTCCAAAATGATTATAAAAGATGATGATTCCCACACCCAATCCTATTGAATAACAATACTCAAGTATTTTTCTGCCCTGCTCTTTGTCCCCTGTAAATTGCTTGCTTATTTTTGAAAACATATCATCTATTGACACATCGTTGTTAAATGACATTATGGAAAATCCCACTCCGAAAAACAAAATCAAACATATTATTGCTGTTTTAATTATTGACATTGGTCCGTCATCTTTTTTGGGTGTCTTAAATTCAACAACACATTCTGTTTCCCCTATATTTTGTATATCTACATTCTGAAATGTTTGATCTGCCATTTCGATAATTTTCATTATTGAAACTATATATCGCTTTTTTCCTTTTGTTGTATCTTCCAACAATTTCATTGATTTTAGTCTGTTTGTTATATTTTTGTTTTTGCATTGAAGTTTTGCAACATCTCCAACTGTTACCTGCTTTTTCGTAATCTCCACTGCCTGGTCCATTTTTATATATAATGTGTCACTCATTTATGTCCTTTCTATCCCATATTGTTTAATATGGATTATTACTTTTTTAAAAAATATAATCTTATCAACCTTTTATATCATCACTGCTTCCTGTATTTCTTCCACTTGATATGTGTCGTTGCACATGTAGAAGCCAATGCCTATTGCCACTATTATCACTGCTATTATTGCCACCATTTTTAATACTTTCATTTAGACCTCCAAAAATTTTTATTTTTTAGAAAATTTAAACTTCTATGCTTTTATTATGCAATTTTTTATTTTAATTATTCTAAAATAAATAAAAAGTGCAATGAACATTCCATTCTAAACTTTCACTGCACTTTTTCCTTTTACAATAACAACTATTTTTTGTTTATGTACTTTTTTCATTTCTCATTGAGTTTAAAATTTTCTTTTCCAGTCTTGACACCTGAACCTGCGTCATTCCCATTTCTTTTGCTACCTGACTTTGAGTTTTATTTTTAAAATACCTCAAATTTATGATTTTTCGCTCCTTACTTTCCAGCATGTCCATTAATTGTTGAACCATAATTTTATTCAAAACCGTTTCTTCTATATTAGTGTCATCCTCCGTCAAATCCATTAGTGTGTATGCTGAGTCTTTTGAATACATTTCTTTGTCAATTGACTCAACATTTCTTGAGGCATCCATCGCCATTACTATTTCTTCTTTTGTCAAATCACAGACCTTTTCAAGCTCTTCTATGGTTGGCTCCTGCTTTTTTTCATTTATATAAATTTCTCTTTGGTGCATTATTTTCATTTGATTTTCTTTTATTTTTCTGCTGATTTTTACAATGCCATCATCTCTTATAAACCTTCGGATTTCTCCTGCTATCATTGGAACTGCATAGGTTGAAAAAGCCACGTCAAATTCTGTGTCAAATCTGTCTATTGCTTTTAGCATCCCAATGCATCCGATTTGAAACAAATCTTCGCCTTCGTGCCCTCTGTTTAAAAATCTTCTGACAATGCTCCATATCAAACCTGTATTTTCAATTAATATTTTATCTCTTGCTAACTTATCTCCCTGATGAGCCCTGTTTATCAAAGTTAGCGTATCCATTATGCCCTCTGGCCGGACTTTTCTTTCAAATTAACTAGCCCAATGGATTTAGAATTAGTGTGGCTCATCAACTTACTATTATATTGACTACTTTTTATGCTGTTTTTTTCTATAACTTTTTTAAGTTTTTTCTCCATTATAACTGTTGTGCCTTTCCCCGGCTCTGAAATCACATCTACTTTATCCATAAACATTTCCATAAACATAAATCCCATTCCGGATCTTTCAAATTCCGGTTTTGTGGTAAACAAGGGCTCTCTTGCTTTTTCAATATTTGTTATACCAACTCCCAAATCTTTTATCTCAATGGTAATAAAACTACTAACCGTATATGTATCCTGCTTTTCGTACTGATTGCATACAAGCTTGCACTTTAAAGTTATTTTCCCCGGTCCCTCATTGTAGCCATGAACAATTGAATTAGTTACTGCTTCTGATACTGCCGTTTTAATATCATTAATTTCTTCAACGGTTGGATCAATCTCCGTCAAAAAAGATGCAACTGCAATTCTTGCCAGACTTTCGTTTTCGGACTTTGCATCAAACTCCAAAGTCATATTGTTTTCCTTACTTTTATTTTCCATGCGTCCCTCCAATTACCATTTCACCAAGCTGGGTGTTTCCGTTTTGCTCACTATTTTGTAAAGCCCCGAAATAGTAAAAATTCTGTCAATTGAATTGTTAATATTTGTAACTGTAATGCTACCACCTCTCTTTTTTACAAGCTTATACCTGCCCATTATCACTCCAATGCCTGAGCTATCCATAAACATTGTTCGCTTAAAATTAAAAATTATGTTTTTAATCTGGTTTGAAACAATATACCAATCTGACTGCTCTGTAATTGTTTTCGCATTGTGATGATCAAGTTCCTCCGGCAGATAAATCAAAAGATTCTCGCCTCTTACTTCATATAAAACTTCCATAAATCCCCCTTTATTCTTAAACGCAGAAAGAGAAGAGCTTTCGCTCTTCTCTTTCGTAAATCTTTTCTAAAATCTAACTAGATTCTAGTATTATCAATTGTAATCTTTATCCCTTATTCTGAAGTGCCACCGTCGCCATTATCGCCGTTGTCTCCGTTATCGCCGTTGTCTCCGTTATCTCCACTACTGCTACTGTCATCTATGTTAAGCTGGCTCTTTGCTGTGTCATAGTGTGATGAATTAGGGAAGTTATCATATATCTCTTTGAAGTACTTATTGGCATTCTTTGAATCGCCTTTGTTTTTGTAACTCCATGCAAGATAGTATATTGCGTCTACATTACCTGAGTCAGCTTCAATACATTTCTTAAACTGCTTAATTGCTGTGTCATAATCTGCCTTATCTCTTGCTGTCATTCCTGCATTGTAAGCTTCTTCTGAAATACGTTTTGATAATTTACTGCTTAACCATTTATAAACAGTTGTAAAGTCTTCAGAGTCCATCTTAAGCTTACTATCAACATCACTTAAAGCTGTTGCCGCGTTCTTATAGTCATCATTTAAATAATAATTTACTGATTTTAACAGGTTACTGTAGTTTGATGCAACTGTATTTCCTGTGTCTGTATACTGTGCCAAGTCTGACTTAAGTTTCTTCTGTTCTGTTTTTAATGTATCAACCTGATTCTCTAATTCAGATATTGTTGAATTTTTTATTGCAATCTTCTGATTGTATTCAACGCCTACATTGTTAGCCTGATCTGTCAGATGTGACATTCTTGCCGGTGTTACAATAAAGTAAACCAATGCTGCACCTAAAAGCAAACCAATAACAATATGAAGAATACTCTGTGCTCCTGTTATGGCTTCCTTAAAGTTATTCTTAGGAATGATAACATCATTTCCGCTAAGATATTCTCTGTCTACCATAACTCCACGAAGGTTTCTTCTCCTTTCCATTCGCTTGTCCGGATCAGTTTTCTTCTCTTCATCCATATATTCGTTAATCTCTCTTAAATATCTTATGCTAAGAGGATTACATTTATCTATTTTCATAGATTTTTTTATGGATTTTTTTGCACGCTCATACTGTCCGCCTTTTAAATACAACAGTGCCAACAACTGGTATGCTTTTATAAAGTTAGGATTCTGATTCAATACTTTCTTAAGCTGAATAATTGCCATGTCATCTGTACCGCTTTTGGCATAATCAAGAGCAATATTAAACTTCTTAATTGTATGATTTAATTCGCTAACCTTACCTTTATCCTGCTGTATTGCAACAAGATATTTCTCAGCCGGGTTATTATCCGGCTGAATATTTGTACTCATTACCCATTCTGAAAATGCCTGAACAGTCTCACCCATTTCAAAATAAACAAGACCTAACAGATTTCTTGCATCAATGTTTCTCTTGTTAAGTTTTACACTTCTTCTAAGAGTATCTGCTGCACCTGACAAATCCCTGTTTTTTGCTTTTGTAAGACCGGCATTGTAATAGGTATTTGATAATTTTACTATTCTTTTGTATACGCTTACGTCCATACCACAATGACTGCAATAATCACTGTTAGTTAAGACATTTCCACAATTGTAGCATATCATTTATACACCCATCCTTTGCCTTTTATTTGTCGCCTTTAAGTTCCTCAACCATCTGAATCATAACATCTGTAATATCAGAAATGTTATTGTTGTAAATGGCATCCTCTGCTTCTTCTATTTCTAGACTTGGGTGAAACTTCTTGATTTCCTCTTCAAAATTTATCATGGTCGTTTCCTCCTACTTCTGTAATCTTGCCAACTGTTCCTTTACCTGATCCATCATCTGCTGATATTTAGCCTGTTTAGCCTTTTCTTCGTTAATCTTCTTTTCAGGAGCCTTGCTTACAAAATTAGGGTTGCTTAACATACCGTTAACTCTTGCTAATTCTTTATTAAGCTTTTCAACTTCCTTATTAAGACGTTCGATTTCCTTTGAAATATCAACTAATTCAGCAAAAGGCATATAAATAGTAGCCTTTGGAATAACTACTGATACGGCATCATCACCAATACCTGACTTGTCATCCTGAATAATAACTTCGCTTGCATAACCTAATGTTGCAAAGAATACTTTACCATTTTCGAAAATGTTCTTAATTTCTTCTTCACTTGAAACTACGAAAACTTTAGCTTTCTTACTTGGGGCAACGTTCATTTCTGAACGGATATTTCTAATATTTCTAACTGCCTCTTTAATAGTTTCAACTGCTTTTTCTTCTTTGGCGAAATCATATTCTTCTGTAAATTCAGGCCATTTTGAAAGCATAATTGTTTCTTCTTCATCCTGTAAATTGCAGAAAATTTCTTCTGTAATAAATGGCATATATGGATGTAAAAGTTTTAATGCATCGATTAATACCTTCTTAAGTGTCCAAAGTGCTGCCTTTTTAGTATCGTCATCATCATTGTACAATCTTGGCTTAACCATTTCAATATACCAGTCACAAAATTCTTCCCAAATAAATTCGTAAATTTTGTCTGCTGCGATACCCAACTCAAATTTATCAAGATTTTCTGTCACATCTTTGGCTAAAGTGTTAACTTTTGATAAAATCCACTTATCTGCATCTGTAAGATTTTCAGGTTTGTTCTTCACATCAATACCTTCTTCAGGCATATTCATCTGAATAAATCTTGATGCGTTCCAAACTTTGTTAGCAAAGTTTCTTGAAGCTTCTACTCTTTCCCAGTAGAATCTCATATCATTACCTGGTGCATTACCTGTAATAAGTGTAAATCTTAATGCGTCAGCACCGTATTTGTCAATAACTTCCAATGGATCAATACCATTTCCAAGAGACTTACTCATTTTACGTCCCTGAGAATCTCTAACAAGTCCATGTATCAAAACTGTATCAAAAGGAACTTTTCCTGTATGTTCAAGTCCTGAGAACATCATTCTGATTACCCAGAAGAAAATAATGTCATATCCTGTAACAAGTACATTTGTAGGATAGAAATAATCTAATTCTTCTGTGTTGTCAGGCCA
>OGZT01000254.1_pt1 | contig 44166 bp, 39 predicted proteins | sample 1576891 | NCBI WGS metagenome assembly OGZT01 (sample SAMEA3541521, study PRJEB24748) | human gut metagenome | biome: human gut; feature: human-associated habitat; material: faeces | place: China | collected 2012 | reverse complement strand
ATCCCCCCATATAGGACTTTTATATTTCATTGTCCTATATGAGGGTAGCATATCAAAATGCATACTGTGGTTTTTAATATTATATTTTAGCTTACAAGTGTCGATACAGTAAATAGTATCTACTAAATCTCAAATAAATCACTATAAGCTTTCAGTGCTCCATCAGTTTCATGTGCAAGTACACGTTTTGCAAGTACTTTACCAAGCTGAACACCTTCCTGGTCAAAGCTGTTTACATTCCAGATGAATCCCTGGAACATGATCTTGTTCTCGAAATGAGCTAACAGAGATCCAAGTGATTCAGGTGTTAACTGATCTCCAATGATGATACTTGATGGACGTCCACCTTCGAATTTCTTGTTGTTGTTTTCATCATCTTTACCACATGCGAAAGCAACGATCTGAGCTGCAACGTTAGCACATAACTTCTTCTGGCTTGTGCTTCCTTCGATCACAACATCTGTAGCAAGCTGGCTGTCTTTAAATCCAACGAACTGTAAAGGAACGATGTCAGTTCCCTGATGTAATAACTGATAGAAAGAATGCTGACCATTTGTACCAGGTTCTCCAAAGATGATAGGTCCTGTTACATAATCTACAGGCTCACCAAAACGGTTTACAGATTTACCATTAGATTCCATGTCACACTGCTGTAAATGTGCTGGGAAACGGCTTAATGCCTGAGAATATGGTAAAACAGCTGTTTCAGGATATCCCTGTACATTTCTTTCATAAACACCGATCAGGGCATCTAATAAGTCAGGGTTTGCTTTGATATCTTTGTTAGTAGCAAGCTTGTCTTCTTCAGCCATACCATCAAGGATTCTTGCAAAGACGTCTGGTCCAAATGCAAGAGAAAGAATCACTCCACCTACGGAAGATACAGAAGAATAACGTCCACCGATAAAGTCATCCATGAAGAATGCAGCAAGATAATCATCACTCTTAGCTAAAGGAGAAGTCTCACTTGTTGCAGTTAACATATGTTTAGAAGGATTTAATCCAGCTTTTACTAAAGCATCTTTAACGAAAGCTTCATTTGTTAATGTCTCTAATGTTGTTCCAGATTTAGATACAACGATAAATAAAGAACGAGAAACATCGATAGAATTTAAGACAGCAGCAGCATCATCAGGGTCTACATTACTGATGAATTTTGCTTCCATTTTAGCGCATCCGTTTGTCTTAGCCCAGTTTTCAAGAGCGATATATAAAGCACGAGGTCCTAGATCACTACCACCGATACCGATCTGAACAACTGTAGTGAATGTTTCACCAGCTTCATTTGTAATCTCACCAGCATGTACTTTGTTTGCAAAGTCAGCTGCTTTTTTCTGCTGTTCAACATAGAAATCGCGTTTGTTGACACCGTCAACGATAACGTCTTTTCCAAGCTGTCTGCGGGCTAAATGATGAAGAACAAGTCTCTGTTCTCCTGTGTTGATGATCGCTCCATTGTATAATTCTTCGAATTTGTCAACTAACTGATGTTCATCAGCTAATTCAGCTAATACATCAAGGACTTCATCATCTACCTGTTTTGCAGCGTAGTTAAAGCTTAAACCAGAAGCCATAGGTGCAGAATATTCAGCGACACGTTTTGCACCGTTTTCACCTGCCATAGCTTCTTTGATGTCTACATGATCTTTAAGATCTTTGAGTTTAGCATAAGATGTTAAAGTATCAAGATTATTCCATGTTACCATAAGTAAATCCTCCTTAAGTCCATATAAATATAAAATGAAAGATATAAGGAAATGCAGATACAAATGGGTATCTGCACGCACTAATATCATAGAATAATTATACAAAAAAAACTGTGCAAATGCAATGCGAAATGGGCGTAATTTACTATTGATCTGTGGTCGTTAAATTACTGATTTTTAAACAAAGAGAAATGATAAATTCAGATCCAACATCTTCCGAGGTGTTTATCGTGATCGTTCCACCCATCATATCAACAAGACTCTTAGCGATTAATATTCTAAGGCTGGAGTCTGTGAGTTCATTGATCGTAGATAGAGGAGTGAGTGCCTTGTTCACGATGCGAAATTCATAATCTGTATATCCTGTGAGAGGTGACGGTTTTTCAATTACATAAAGACTGATCTTGCTACCGATTGGTGCAAAATTAATCGTATATTCAAGAACATTTAAAAGAATCTGTTGTAATCTTAAACTATCGCTTATCACATTTTTATTTATGATATTCTGATATTCAATTGAAAGATCGATCTGATGCTCAGAGACATCTTTTTGTGTGATCAATTGAATATCGTCAAGGAGCTCTGGAATGTAAAGAGGACTTTCTATGAGAGAATTTTTCTTATTTTCGAGCTGGTCTGTATAAAGAATATCTTTGATCATAGAAAAAGTAGATTGTAGTTCTTGCTTGCTGAAAGCTAATTGGTTATTTAATTGATTAATTTCTTTGTCGCGAGCATTGATATAAGTATTGTAAATACCAGAGATCTTCATATTAGTCATATAAATTCCGAGAAGAAGACCACAGATCGAAAAAAACAGAGAGTTTCCAACATTTGTAGCATATACAGGAAAAGCAGACTGAAATCTGGTGATCAAAACCAGATAGATCATCTCAGCAGGAGCAATGATCGCAATTAATTCAATTGCATTTAATGCAAAAAGCATAGGGGCAATTGTAATAAATACAAGATATAAAGTTGTTCTCTCATGGATACTTCCAGAGCCAATAGAAGAGAGAATCCCAACACTAAGAAAAAAAGCTAGAAATAAATAAGCGGAAATATGGACAAAAAGATGAGTGTTTGGAACAATAATATTACCAATGGTAAGAATTCCAAATAGTAAGATCGCATTCAAAAAAATAATTCGGTTGACGTCAGGCACGGCAGAATATGTAAGACATAAACGCAATGAAAAGACAAACATGCACGCAAAAGAGAGAATAATGATACTCTTTCGGTTGGATCTATCAATTTCAGATGATATCATTTTGTATTGTTCTTTTTCAATTCCACCATATAATAGGCATTTTTTAATTTTTGACAAAATTTATTCATATCAATCCGACGAAATAAACGTCAACCCCCTTTTTCTTGATTAATCATATTATATAAAATTTTGAGGTGCTTTTCAGCTTTATTTTGGAATTATGTCGTAAAAAGATTAAAAATGACGAAAAGTAAAAAAAACTTGACATTTAGAAAAACACAGATTAGAATAAATATTGTTCAAAAGACAAATGAATATTCATTCGTTATTAGGATTGTTACTCTCTGGAGGCATTACCTGAATTCATTTCATGTATTGTTTTCAGGGATTTTTTTATTTCATAGGAGTTTTGACGAAATAAAACATTTTATTAAGAAAGGAGCCCCATATGTTTGGACTATTTAAAAAGAAAAAAGCAGATTATAATATCTATGCTCCAGTAGATGGAAAAAGTATTGCTTTAGATAGCGTAGAAGATCAGGTGTTTGCAAGTAAGATGTTAGGAGATGGAATTGCATTTCAATTAGATGGAAATAAAGTCTGTTCTCCATGCAATGGAACGATCACAACGATTGCAGATACAAAACATGCATTTGGTATCAAAATGGAAAATGGAATGGAAGTGCTTGTTCATGTAGGATTAAATACTGTAAATTTAAAAGGAGAAGGATTTACAGCACTAAAAAAAGTCAATGATAAAGTAAATCCTGGAGATACGATTTTAGAACTAGATTTAGATTTTATGAAAGAACAACAGATTAATCTGACAACACCAGTGATCATTGCAAATGATAATGGATGTGAATTTAAGATTGCACAACCTGGACAGAATGTAAAAGCCGGAGAGGATGAGGTTATTGTAGTTTCATAGAAGGGGGCTTTACAATTTGAAGGTAATTAAAAAGATCAACAACAATGTTGCAATATGTCTTGATAACAACAATAATGAGTTGATCGCTTTTGGAAAGGGTATTGGATTTCAAAAGGTTCCATATGAATTAACAGATATCAGTAAGATTGAAAGAACTTATTATGGCGTAAATTCTTCATATATCAGTTTGATCAATGAGATTCCAGAAGATATTTTTGAGATTTCAGCTAAAATTGTAGAATGGGCAAAGACAAAATTGACAAAAGAGTTAAGTGTAAATATAGTCTTTACGCTCGCAGATCACATTCATTTTGCGATTAAGAGATATGAGGAAAAGATAAATGTCAAAATGCCATTGGGATACGAGATAGAACATCTATATGAGACAGAGATGATGATAGGTAAAAAATCAGTTGCCTATATTAATCGTAGAAAGAAGATCAAACTTGGTAAAAGTGAAGCAGTTGGAATTGCAATGCATTTTATCAATGCAGAAAATCAATATACAAAAAATGTAGAAGAAACGATGAATGATGATCAGATCATAGAGGGAATCACAAATCTGATCGAAAAGAAATTAAAACGAAAGATCAATAAAAATAATTTTAATTACGCAAGATTCATTTCGCACATGCAATATTTGCTAAAACGTAGGAAAGCACAATCGACATTAAATAGTGATAATGATAAGATGTTTACATTATTAAAAGAAGAATACCCAGAAACATACGATTGTGTGGTAGATATTAAAGAATATCTGAAAGAATATTTGAATTGGTCATTAAATAACGAGGAACTGTTATATTTAATGTTACATGTGAATCGTTTATATTCCCGTGAGGATTGTAACCACTAGGGCATTACCTCAGCATAAGAACAGAAGGAGTCTGTTTTGTGCTGGGGTTTTTATTTTATAAAATACATTTAAAAGGAGAGAAAATATTATGGCAAAAAATGAAAAATTCAGAGAAACCGCCAGCCGTGTATTAGAAGCGGTTGGAGGAACACAAAACATCAGTAGCGTGACACATTGTATCACAAGATTGCGTTTTAATCTAAAAGATGAGAGCGTACCAAACGATGAAGAAGTCGAAAAGATTCCTGGTGTTGCAGGCGTGATGAGAACTGGGGGACAATATCAGGTCATCATTGGTCAGACAGTGGACAAAGTTTACGCTCAGTTATGTGAAGTTGGAAACTTGAAAAATAATGAATTGGAAGATGAATTAGAAAACAAAGAAAAAGAACCAATGACATTAAAAGGAGTTGGAAATAAGATCTTAAATTCATTGGCTGGATGTTTGACACCATTGATCCCAATGTTGATTGCAGGTGCACTTTTTAAAACAATTGTTGCAGTTTTGGGACCAGATATGTTAAATGTATTAAGTGCCAAAAGTGATTTGTATCAGTTATTTACATTTGTAGGTGATGCGGCATTTTATTTCTTCCCAGTAGTGATCGGATATACTGCTGCAAAACAGTTTAAATCAAATCCAATCCTTGGGATGTTTTTAGGTGGAATTATGATCCATCCATCCTTTACAGCACTTGTGGAAAAGGGTGCAAGCTTTAGCGTTTATGGAATCCCATGTAATTTACAGAGTTATTCAGCAACAATTTTTCCGATCATCTTATCTGTATGGGTAATGTCTTATGTTGAAAGATTTTTTAATAAATATGTACCATCAGCATTAAAAATCGTATTTGCACCATTTTTAACGATCGTGGTAATGTTACCGATCGCACTTTGTGTATTAGGACCAGCAGGAGCATTCTTAGGAAATTATATCTGTTCAGGAATCCTTGCACTTGGAAACTCAGGAGGAATTTTCACAATCCTTGCGATCGCGATCATCGGTGCATTATGGGAGTTCCTTGTTATTACAGGAATGCATTGGTTATTGATCACTACGATCACAACTGTAGTAGCAAGTTCAGGGCATGAAGCAGTTGTTTCAGCAGCAACAGCAGCGGCAAGTTTTGCAGTTGGAGGAATGTGTCTTGGAGTAGCATTACGTAAAAAAGACAAAGAAGGAAAAGCATTATCATTTAGTTATGTTATCTCTCAGGTAATTGGTGGAGTTACAGAACCTGGATTATATGGAGATGGATTTGGATATAAAAAACCATTTATCGGATTGATGGCAGGAGGATTTGCAGGAGCATTATATGGTGGAATCACTGGACTTACTGCATATGGAATCGTACCAGTTGCAAACTTCCTTTGCTTATTAAGTTATGTAGGTGGAAGTCAGATGAATTTTATCAATGGAATTCTCTCTGCAGTTATTTCATTCATTGTAGCGGCAGTTGTTACTTATGTTGTAGGAATTGATGAAAAATAAAGATTGGAGTGATCAGTAATATGAAACATATCATGGTTCGAGCAGATGATCTTGGATATAGTGAAGGAATTAATTATGGAATCGAGAAATCAGTAAAAGAAGGAATTATAAAAAATGTAGGATTTATGGTCAATATGCCGGCAAGTGAGCATGGATATCATTTATTAAAAGATACAGATATCTGCCTTGGACAGCATACAAATATTTGTGTAGGAAGACCGATCAGTGATCCGAAACTGATTCCAAGTATCGTACAGGAAAATGGAGAGTTTAAGACATCAAGAGAATATCGCAGCACAAAAGAAGACTTTGTTGTGCTAGATGAAGTGATCATAGAGATTGAAGCACAGTATCAGAGATTTAAAGAAATTACAGGAAGAGAACCAGAGTATTTTGAAGGACATGCGATTGAAAGCGAGAATTTCCTAAAAGGACTTGAGATTGTAGCCAAAAAACATGGATTAAAATATTCAGGAGTATCTTTTGATGGAACACCTATAGATGTGAATGGAAATAAAATGTATATGTGGATGGAAAGTATGCAAGAAGGTTATGATCCAATGTGTACATTTAAGAAAATGGTTGAAGGAAGCCATGAAGATGGATATGACATGCTGATCTTTCATCCAGGATATTTGGATGATTACATTTTAAATCATTCTTCACTTACGATTCCAAGAACAAAAGAAGTTACAGTAGCTTGTAGTGAAGAAATTAAAAAATATCTTGCCGAAAATGAAATTGTATTGTATACCTATAATGATCTGTAATAATAAATAAACGTCAGGAGAATGATGATCATGGATACAAAAGACCTCCGTTGTTTTCGGCATGTATACGAAGAACGAAGCATCAATCAGGCAGCAAAACAGCTGTTTATCACACCACAGGGATTAAGTCGCATTATCGCAAAGTTAGAGGGAGAATTACAAACAGAGTTATTTAAAAGAACTCCGATGGGTATGATCCCAACAGAAAGTGGACAATATTTTTATGAACAAAGTCTGGAAATTCTATATCGTCTGGATGATCTGAAATTACAGGTCATGAAAATGAGTCAGAAAGAAAAGATATTTAAGATTGGATTTTCATGCGGTGTTTTAAATATTTTTCCATTGGAGAAATTTCAGGAATTAAGTGAGAAGTTTCCTGATATGATATTTGAATGGAAGGAATCCGAAAATAAGGAAACAATAAAACAGCTGAAAAATGGATCGATAGATTTAGCATTTGTGATCGGCAATATTGCAAAAGAAGAATTGGTAAGTGAGACGATTTATGAAAGTGGTATGACAGCATTAGTATATCAAGACCATCCTTATTATGATAGGGAAAGTATAAGTATTAAGGATCTGGAAAAAGAGCCACTGATCAGTCTTAATGAGAAATACTTTATTTATCATAGTCTGAATCAAAGATGTCAGGATTTCGGGTTTTCACCAAACATTGTGATCAACACAATGGAAAGCTCTCTGATCTATCGTTTTTGCAAGGAAAAAATGGGGATTGGAATTGATGCAGATATTCATCATGATCAAAATTTATTAGAACCATTACATAAAATACTGATCATCGATGCAATTCCATGGAAGATTTCTCTTGTGTACAAAGAAAAGATAAAAAATGAAAATTTGATCAGACAATTAAAAAGAATCATAAAGGCATCAACAAATCGTTGATAGGTACTGCCATTCACTTGATGGATGGCAGTCTTTTTTTCTGTTAATCTAAATATAACAAAGCAAAACAGAAAGGATCAAACAAATGAAACGAAAATTCCCACATTTATGCAGCCCGATCACGATCGGACGTGTCACATTTAGAAACCGTATGTTTTCTGCCCCAATGGGTGGAACAGATATTACAAATGATGGATGTATCGGACCAAAATCCACAGCATTTTATGAACTACGAGGAAAAGGTGGAGCCGGAGCTGTCACAGTCAGTGAATGTATGGTGCATCCAAAAACAGATGGTTCTCATGCTTATCATTTAGATACTACGATCTTAAATTCCTTGGCATCCGCAACTTATACAGCAGATGCGATCCGACGACATGGAGCGATCGCAAGCTTGGAATTATCACATTCTGGAATGTATGCAGGAACTTATATGACAGATAAAAGCAAGCAAAAATCCATGCATCAGTGGGGACCAGATGATACGATAAGGCAAGATGGTGTCAAAGTAAAAGCACTTACAGAAGATATGATCAAAGAAATCGTTGAAGCCTATGGACAGACAGCAGCATTAGCAAAAAGAGCAGGATTTGAAATGCTGATGATCCATGGTGGTCATGGATGGCTGATCAATCAGTTCCTATCACCATATTTTAATCATAGAGAAGATCAATATGGAGGAAATCTTGAAAACCGATGCCGTCTTGCGATCGAAGTTTTAAAATCTGTACGAGAAGCCGTAGGAGAAGGATTCCCAATTGAATTTCGAATGAGTGGATCTGAATTATTTGAGGGTGGATATGACCTTGATGAAGGAGTTCGTATTGCTCAAATGATCGAACCATATGTTGATATTATTCATGTATCTGCGGGTACTTATCAGAGAGGTTTTGGAGACACTCATCCGTCAATGTTTAAAGATCATGGATGCAATGTATATCTCGCAGCCGAGATCAAGAAACATGTATCCGTACCAGTTGCTACGATCGGTGGTTTAAATGATCCAGAACAGATGGAAGAGATCATCACCTCTGGAAAAGCCGATATTGTATACATGGCAAGAGCCCTACTGGCTGATCCATTTTTACCAAGAAAAGTCATGGAAAATAAAGACGATCAGATCGTAAGATGTCTACGTTGCTTTACTTGCATGGCGGAGCGTGCGATGACGTCTACAAGAAGATGTACAGTGAATCCATTGATCGGTCGTGAGATGGAAGGATGCGAAGTCTATCCTGCACCACAAAAGAAAAAAGTGCTAGTAGCAGGTGGTGGACCAGGAGGATTGTATGCAGCATATACAGCTGCCAGAAGAGGACATCAGGTGATCTTATGTGAAAAAGAATCAGAAGTTGGTGGTATCTTAAAGAGCGAACAGGCACTTCCATTTAAACATGAAATGTATGAACTAGCTGGAACATATAAAAAACTGGCAGAAAATGCAGGCGTAGAGATCAGGATCAATACAGAAGTAACACCAGAATATGCTGAAGGGGAGAATCCAGATGCACTGATCATCGCGGCAGGATCTACACCATTAGTTCCACCGATCAAAGGACTTGATGGAGAAAATGTCGTTGTCGTAAATAACTATTATAAAGAAAAGGAAAAAGTAACAGATAAGGTTGTTGTATTTGGCGGTGGCCTTGCAGGATGTGAATGTGCGATCCATCTTGGAATGGAAGGAAAAGAAGTTCATATCGTAGAAATGAGAGATGAACTGGCTCCAGATGCGAATATCAGACACCGTCCATTACTGTTAAAAGAAATTGACAAATATGCGACAGTCCATACAGGATGTAAGGGACTGGAAGTGACAAAGGATGGAGTCTTATGTGAAGATAAAGAAAAACATCAGATCCTGATCCCTGGAACAAGTGTGATCTGTGCACTTGGACAACGTTCAAGATCTGATGTGGTAGAGGCATTAAGAGATTGTGCACCATATGTAGCAGTGATCGGTGATGCGTCTAAAGTATCTACCATTACAAATGCAGTATATGAAGGTTATCATGTAGCATTAGATATTTAGTTTTACATTATATTATATATAGAATAAAAAAAGGACGATCCAGAGAGGTGAATCGTCCTTTTTTCTTCCATATAATAATTATTTATTTTCACTGATCATTAAGACCACACCAACAGGTCTTTTGATCGTTCCAGAACCAAGATAACTATCAGAAGGTACATCATGAGACAGATCAGATTGCCAAAGCTGATAATCATAAGTACGATCGATGACGTATGCCTGAACTGTAGAATTATTTTCAGATGAAATCTTTAATGTATCTTTGATCGTTGAAGTCTTAGTTACAGAAGGTCCGTAAGCAGATTTTAAACAAGATCTTAAAGCTGCATTTCCACCAGATACAGCATTGATATCAGAAAAATCAAAAGTTGCAGATAATGATTCGTTAAAGTTAAGATCAGAACCTGCTAAGACTTTAGAAGAATTTAAGTAAGAAATTTTATCCTTAAATCCTTTTTTCTTAACTGAATAACTTGCAAGTCTTGTTTCTACAGAAACAGATTCTTTCTGTCCGTATGCATCAACTGTAGAGTAGTCGTTGACTGGAAGATATACGATCTCTTTTACACGATCAGATTGATTTAACTGATAAGAAGCTGAAATCTTCTTGATATCAGAAGATTTTGTGAATCTGACATTAGAATGATAATCTGTCAGTGATGTAGATTGAGCAGATTTTACAATTCTTGTCTGATTTGTTGTTGTGTTTGACTTTATTCCTGTTGTGCCAGCACCAACTGCAACGGCAGCAGCGATGATAGCACCCATAATGTTTTTTACCATATAATATTTACAATTCCTTTCCATGATGCCATTACTTTTAAATCCGATATATTATATATACAATATACAAGGTAAGTCAAGAAAAAAAGAAAGATTCGGAAATATGTGCAATAATCTTCCTTTTTTTGGTATTTTTTTGTGAATTAATCATCGATTTCGAACTTATTTTCCAAGGCATCTTCTGCAAGATCCAGTTGATCTTCTAATTTCTCGATGGAGCGTTCTCTTGATTTATAAGTCTTAAAACTTAGATTTCCAGCCTCATAATCATGTTCAAATTCATCATCTAAGTCATCAAGTTTGTCACCGATAGCATCTAACTGTTTCTTTAAGGAATAAAAACGTTTCTGATTGATAGAAGGATCAGAAGAAGTTATTATGCTTCCAGGAAAGGATGGATTTACGATTTTAAAGGAAGTGAGAGCCATGGGAGATGACACACCGATTCTTTTATTGACCGCAAGAGATGGAGTGGAAGATCGAGTAAAAGGCTTAGATCTTGGAGCGGATGACTATTTGATCAAGCCGTTTGCATTTGAGGAATTACTTGCAAGGATTCGAGTTATGATGAGAAGGAAGCCACAGTTTGTTACAAATCAGTTAAAGGTTTCAGATCTTATTTTAGATCGGGATACGAAGCAGGTAACAAGAGCAGGAAAAGAGATCATGCTTTCCTCAAAAGAATTTATGGTATTAGAGTGCCTGATGCGAAATAAAAATATCGTAATGTCAAGACAACAGATCGAACAAAATGCCTGGAACTATGATTTTGAGGGTGGATCAAATGTGATCGATGTGTATATCCGATATTTAAGGAAGAAGATTGATACAGGATTTGAGAAAAAACTGATCCATACAGTGCGTGGAGCAGGATATGTGATGAGGGAAGAAGAATGAAAGGAATGACGATCAAACAAAAGATCACCATGTTGTATACGGGGATTATTGCCGTGATCTTGGGGATAATCCTTATTTTCGTGTTCTATTTTGTGGATAAAGTCGGAATTTCAGCAACAGAAGAAGAATTAAGTACAGCAGTCGCAGGATTTTCTGCAAACATAAGATTTCAGGATGATACATATTATTTAGATGAAGATGTGGAATTTTATAATGATGGAGTGATGTTTTGTGTATACGATGATAGCGGAAAACTGTTGTATGGCACAATGCCAGCCAGATTTCCAAAACAAACGATCTTAAAATCTCATACACCGAGAGTGATAAGATCAAAGAATAGTCAATGGATGGTTTATGACAGTGTGTATACTTATGGGAAAAATAAAGCTGTATGGGTCCGGGGAATCACATCGATCCATTCGATGGAAGTATTTATGAAAACATCTCAAAAGATGATGTTGATCGTATATCCGTTATTGATCGGCATGATCGCAATCGCAGGTTATTTTATGTTAAAACGTGCGTTAAAGCAAGTAGATCTTATTTGTGATAATGTAGAAAATATCAGTAATGGAAAGGATCTTACAAAACGACTTCCTCTTCCAAAAGCAAAAGATGAATTGTATGAATTATCGCAAAAATTTAATGAAATGTTTGAAAGACTGGAAGAATCATTTGAAAAAGAAAAACAGTTTACGTCAGATGTATCCCATGAGTTACGAACTCCGGTTTCTGTGATCATTTCGCAGTGTGAATATCTGTTAGAAAATCAAAGTTTTGCTAAAGAAGAAAAAGAAGAGATTTTTATGATCCTTCGACAGGCAAAGAGAATGTCAAAACTTACAAGTGAGATGCTGATGATCGCAAGAGAAGAAATGAATGAATCGTATACTATGGAAGAAATTGATCTTGGTCTGTTAACGGAACTTGTGATCGAAGAATTACAGGAACAGTCAGATCAAAAGAAAATTAAGATAACATTGCAAAAAGATTCAGAAATCTATATGAAAGGTGATCAGACATTATTATTAAGAATGATGATAAATCTGATTCAGAATGCGATCAATTATGGAAAAGAAGATGGTCATATTAACATTATTTTAAAAGAGGATGGAAATATGATCCAAGGAGAAGTAAAAGATGATGGGATTGGAATCTCAGAAGAACATATTTCTAAGATCTGGGATCGTTTCTATCGGGTAGATAAGAGCCGTTCACGTGAAAATGGAGGAACAGGACTTGGACTTTTTATGGTGCGATGGATCGTTTCAATCCATAATGGAGATATTCGTGTGAAAAGCAAAGAAGGGGTTGGAACAAGCTTTATTTTCCAGTTTCCAAAAGGTTAAAGCTATGGTACAATAAATTTTTATGAGTCAAAATATATAGAAAAGAGGAAAGTAATTTGGAAAATAGAGAAAAATTTTCATCTAGAATTGGATTTCTTTTGATTTCGGCTGGTTGTGCGATCGGTTTGGGAAATGTGTGGAGATTTCCATTTATCACAGGACAATACGGTGGAGCTGCATTTGTACTGATCTATCTGTTCTTCCTGATCATTCTAGGCTTGCCGATCCTTGTTATGGAATATGCAGTCGGAAGAGCCAGCCAGAAGAGTATTGCAAGATCCTTTCAAGTGTTAGAGCCGAAAGGAACGAAATGGCATTGGTACAGTTATGTTGGCATGGCTGGAAATTACCTGTTGATGATGTTTTACACGACAGTAGCAGGATGGATGATCAGCTATTTCTTTAAGATGTTAAAAGGAGACTTCGTTGGGAAAAATCCAGCGCAGGTAGAAAACACTTTTGGAACGATGCTGTCGGATCCAAAGGCACAGATCTTCTGGATGTTAGTAGTCATTGCATTGGGATTTTTAGTATGTTCTCTTGGTCTTCAAAATGGAGTAGAGAAGATCACAACAGTTATGATGTCATGTTTGTTTATTGTAATTCTAGTATTGATCGTAAGGAGTGTAACTTTAGATGGAGCCTCTGCAGGATTAAAATTTTATTTGATCCCAGATTTTGCAGCAGTGAAGAAACAAGGTGTGATGACGGTCGTATCCGCAGCAATGGGACAGGCGTTTTTTACACTAAGTCTTGGAATAGGGGCGATCGCAATCTTTGGAAGTTACATTGACAAGAGTCGAAGACTGACAGGAGAAGCAATCAGTGTGGCAATTCTTGATACGTTAGTAGCATTAATGGCAGGACTGGTGATCTTTCCAGCATGTTTTGCATTCGGAGTAAATCCAGGAAGTGGACCAAACTTAGTATTTATTACACTGCCAAATGTATTTAATGAAATGCCAGGAAGCAGAGTCTGGGGAGCAATGTTCTTCTTATTTATGAGTTTTGCGGCACTATCAACGATCATCGCAGTATTTCAGAACATCTTGTCATTTGCACAAGACCTATGGGGATGGAGTCTTAAGAAAGCAATCGTATTTAATGCAGTACTCATTATCGTATTATCCTTACCATGTGCTCTAGGATTTAACGTATGGAGTTTTATCCAGCCACTAGGAGCAGGAACAACGATCCAGGATTTAGAGGACTTCATCGTAAGCAACAATATCCTTCCAATAGGATCTCTGATCTATCTGTTATTCTGCGTTACAAAATATGGATGGGGATGGGATAACTTCATGAAAGAAGCCAACGAAGGAAAAGGAATCAAATTCCCAAAATGGCCACGTATTTACATTACTTATATATTACCATTGATCGTTTTGTTTATCTTTGTGCAGGGGTATATAGAGAAGTTTTAATTTGTAGAGTTGGCCAACTGAAGTCTTTCAGTATATGATAAAAAATAAATAAGCAACCGAACGCGCTGCGGTGGAATTTTGCTCACATTTTGAACAAATCGCTGATCCGCCCAATTTCTTACGAAAACTCGCTCTGAAGCTTTGTTTAAGACAAAAGTTTTTGAAGCTCAGACATTCATCCAATTGGGCTGCGAATTTGTTCAAAATATGGCAAAATTCCAATGCAGCGCGTTCGATTTGCTTATTTATTTTTTATCATATACACGAAGGTTATAGTGCGGCAAACTACAAGATTGGAAAATTTAAGGTGATGAGCATGTTTTACTGTATTGGTATTCTTTCTGTTTGGAAATTCGTTTTTCGTACCTCTATCTTTCTTTATATTTTTATGAATACTTAATACATTTCCGTCATACAATTAAAATTTACACAGTTGCATGTGTAGATCTATTATCTGTTCCTTCATGGCTTTTCTGGAACAGTTTCTTAAAGCAGGAAACTGCAACCATAAGTCCAAGTGCCATCAGAAGTAAAGCGACGATCAACTGTAATCCATCGATCATAAATACGAATCCACCTGTTACAAAGATCTTTGTAAAGATTCCGATCACGGCCTGTACAAGGGCTGTAAATGTTACAACTAACATGATGCACATAGGTGCGTATAACATCCATCCTTTTCTTCCTGTTGTTAATAAGAAGACAGATAATGCGATCAATACCAAAGATGCTAATAACTGGTTTGCGGCTCCGAATAATGGCCAGATGTTGTTGTATCCACCTAAGCATAATAAGAATCCGAAGAATAATGTGATAACAGTTGAGAAATATTTGTTTGTAAATAGTTTTCTTACCCCTGTAAGATCAGAGCCATCAGCAGCTTCTCCCATGAATAATTCCTGGAATGACATACGTCCGATTCTTGCTACAGAGTCAAGGGATGTTAATGCAAGTGCAGAAACACACATTGTCATAAAGCAAGTAGCTACATGTTTAGGGATTCCAAGTAATGTTAAGAATCCAGCTACATTTCCTGAGAAGATCTGGAATGGTGTTCCTTCAGGCATTTTACCACCGACAGCTGCTGCACCGACAACAACTAAGGCGATAACACCTAATAAAGATTCTACCATCATAGATCCATATCCAACACAAAGCATGTCTTTTTCATTGCTGACTGTCTTAGATGATGTTCCGGAAGATACCAAACTGTGGAATCCTGAAACAGCACCACAGGCGATCGTGATAAATAATGTAGGGAATAAGCTTTTTCCACCAACATTAAATCCGCTGAATGCTGGTAAGTTCATTGCTGGATGGGCAACAAATACACCAAGAACAGCACCGATGATCATTCCGACTAATAAGAAGGTACTTAAATAGTCACGAGGCTGCATCATTAGCCACATTGGCATAACAGATGCAAGGAATAAGTAAACCATAACGACTGCGATCCATGTATTTTTTGTAAAATATAATGGGAAGGCAATACCAACGGCTAACATAACGATCAGTAATACAAGTCCTGCAACAAATTCTACTTTCTGGTTTGGTTTTACATATTTTGTGAATAATCCGAAAACAACAGCTCCTAAGATAAATAACATAGAGATAGAAGCAGCGGCAGCGTTTGGTGAACTTTTAGCACCAGTTACTGTAAATCCGTTAAAGGTTCCGGCAACCATATCTGTGAAAGCTGCGATTACAAGTAAAGTAAATAACCAAGAGAACAGAAGAAATAATTTTCTTCCTGTTTTACCAATGTATTTCTCGATCAGGACACCCATGGATTTTCCTTCATTCTTTACAGAAGCGTAAAGAGATGTAAAATCCTGAACGGCTCCGAAGAAGATACCACCGATCAACAGCCAGAGAAGAACTGGCAGCCATCCAAACATTGCGGCGATGATCGGTCCGGTAACAGGACCAGCACCTGCGATGGATGAAAATTGATGGGAAAATACAACGGCTTTTGGTGTTGGGATGTAATCTTCACCATCTTCATGTGTGTAAGCTGGGGTTTTTGCTTTAGGATCGATTCCCCATGTCTTAGCTAACCAGCGTCCGTAAAGGGCATAACCAGCAACTAATACGACGATTGCGATTGCTACGATTGTTAAGCTATTCATTCTTAATCACTCCTCTTAAAATAAACTCTATAATAAAATAAAATGTATTCAAAACACAGGATACAATAAAAATGAGTAAAAAAAATCTCCTGAAATGCTTGATCAGCATTCCAGAAGACGAATATTCTCCGCGGTACCACTTCTTTTTATTACTCAAATCGTAATCCCTTAGTCACATCATTTAATGTGCTCCTTGATAACGGAAGGATCCCGGTCGCACTTACTAATGAATCATCATGTTCAGCTGACTGCTCGCAGGGGATATGGATATAAGTTCTTTATTGCCTCACAGCAACCGGCAACTCTCTGGAAAAGAATTCAAATATCAATGTGTCCTGCTCATTGCATTCTGTATTTCGTTGCACTCATAATAGTCCTGTAAAAAAAGAATGTCAAGAGAAAATAATGTTCTATTTTTGATACAATCAAGCCATTAAGGCTTTGCTTACTTCCTTAAGATTCATACCGTTAGAGCCTTTGATCAGTACGACATCGTTCTTCTTTAAGTAAGTTTCAAGGAAAGCGATCAGTTCTCCGTTAGAAGAAAATGCACGGGTGTGGAGAGAAGGATTTTCCTTCCATGCTTCCTCGATATAATGTCTGGAAAGTTCACCAGTGATAAATAGATCTGTCACTTTTGTTGTGGCGATAAAACGTCCCACTTCTTTGTGGTATTCCGGTGAATCTGGTCCAAGTTCTAACATGTCAGATAAGACAGCGATCTTTCTTCCACGAGTCTTAAATTCAGATAAAATACTTAAACTTGCTTTCATGGAATCTGGACTTGCATTATACGCATCATCGATCAGAATATAGTCGTTAACGTGGATAATATTCTGTCGCTGACCAGAAAATGTGGATAACTGTGCCTTGATCGCATTCATTGGAACGTCATAGCGAAGTCCGATCGCAATGGCAGCTAATGCATTGGATACATTATGCTTTCCAAGTACATTTAAAGTGATAGGTTCTTTCATATCACCATAGTGGAATTCAAATAAAGTCTGTCCACCTTTTTCACGGATTTTTTCTGCACGGTAAGTACAATCATCTGCGAAACCGTAAAATTCATATGGTTTTTTGACATAATAGATATGTTTACGGATCATATCATTATCTCCATTTAAGAATAGGACACCATCTTCAGGCAGACCATTTTGGATATCTAATTTTTCGATACAGATATTGTCTCGGGAACCCATCATCTCAATATGTGAAACACCAACATTTGTGACAACACCAACGTTTGGATGGATGATATTACCAAGAGTTGTGATCTGTCCCTTTTCACTCATTCCCATCTCAAGAACACCGATCTCATCTTCAGATGTCAGATGATCTAGTGTTAATGGAACACCAACCTGGCTGTTTTGATTTCCGATCGTTTCAAATACTTTGTATTTGCCCTTTAAAACATGTGCGATCATCTCGCGGGTTGTTGTTTTACCAACACTTCCAGTAACTCCGATGATCGGAAGAGACATTTTATTTCTGTAATAGGCAGCAATCTGCTGCATGGCTGTCAAAGTATCAGGAACTTTGATGTATGGGGCATTTCCTGAAGCTTCTATATGTTCTTGTGTTAAGCAGGCACCGCCTTCTTTTAATGCATTAGGAATAAAAATATGGGCATCAACACGTTCTCCGATGATCGGTACAAATAAAGTGTTAGGACCGACCTCCATAGAATTTGTACTTAAGTGGTCAATCTTCATGGAAGGATCACCACATAAAAGTGTTCCGCCTGTTGCTTCTAAAATGTCTTGAATTGTTATATTCTCCATAGAAAACCTCGTTTCTTTCACTGTTAGATTTCAGCATAGGTGTGATCAATGATAATGGTTTAAAAAATTTATGCTGTTATCTACAGATTATAGCATAAAATGAAGTTGTATGATAAAATGATAGCCAGAAAATACAAAAAACATATTAGAAAAGAGGGCTCATGAGTTTTACACATTTACATGTCCATACAGAATACAGTCTGCTGGATGGTTCCAGTAAGATCAAAGAGCTGGTTCATCAGGCAAAAGAGCTTGGCATGGATAGCATTGCGATCACCGATCATGGAGCGATGTACGGAGTGATCGATTTTTACAGGGCAGCGAAAGCAGAAGGGATCAAACCGATCATTGGATGCGAGATTTATGTAACAACTGGTTCGAGATTCGATAAAGAAGCCAGTCAGGGAGATAAAAGATACTATCACCTGGTACTTCTTGCCCAAAATGACACGGGTTACCATAACTTGATGAAGATCGTTTCCAGGGGGTTTACCGAAGGATTTTATTACAAGCCACGAGTAGATTATGAAGTTCTGGAAGAATACAAGGAAGGTCTGATCGCATTAAGTGCATGTCTTGCTGGGGAAGTTGCAACTTATATCCGTGAAAATAACTACGAAAAAGCAAAGAATACGGCGTTGAGATTACAGGATCTTTTTGGAAAAGACAATTTCTTCCTGGAACTGCAAGATCACGGAATTCCAGATCAGACAAAAGTAAACACGGCACTGCTTAAGATGTCAAAAGAGACAGGAATTGATCTGGTTGCTACAAATGATATTCATTATACATTTAAAGAAGATGCCGAGGCACATGATATCCTGCTTTGTATCCAGACGGGGAAGAAAGTGCAGGATGAAGACCGTATGCGTTATGAAGGAGGTCAGTATTATTTAAAATCTCCGGAAGAAATGCAGAGATTGTTCCCATATGCAAGAGAAGCGATCGAGAATACAGGCAAGATTGCCAAACGTTGTAATGTTGAAATCGTATTTGGAGAACAGAAAGTGCCAGAATACGATGTGCCAGAAGGATACACTGCAGTTACGTATCTGAACCATTTATGCGAGGAAGGCTTAAAACACCGTTATCCGAATATTACAAAAGAATTAAGAGAACGGCTTGATTATGAATTGAAAACCATTGAAAATATGGGATATGTTGATTATTTTTTGATTGTATGGGATTTTATTCATTATGCAAAAGAACATGGAATCGCAGTGGGACCTGGTCGTGGTTCCGCAGCCGGAAGTATCGTTTCTTACTGTTTGGAGATCACAGATATCGATCCGATCCGGTATCAATTGCTGTTTGAACGTTTCTTAAACCCAGAGCGTGTATCCATGCCCGATATCGACGTGGATTTCTGTTATGAGAGAAGACAGGAAGTCATTGATTACGTTGTAAGAAAATACGGGAAAGATCAAGTAGTACAGATCATCACTTTTGGAACTATGGCTGCAAGAGCCGTGATCCGTGATGTCGGAAGAGTTTTGGATATTCCATATGCAAAAGTAGATGGAATATCAAAGATGGTTCCAAATGAATTAAATATTACGATCGATAAAGCATTAAAGATCAGCAAGGACTTGAGAAATGCTTATGAGCAGGACGAAGAAACACATTATCTGATCGATATGTCGAAGAGACTAGAAGGACTTCCAAGACATGCTTCCATGCATGCAGCTGGAGTCGTGATCGGTAAGACAGCGATTGATGAATATGTACCATTAGCAACAGGTGCAGATAACGCAGCTGTTACTCAGTTTACGATGACAACGATCGAAGAACTTGGTCTGTTGAAGATGGACTTTTTGGGACTTCGTACATTAACAGTTATTCAGGACGCAGAGAAAATGGTGCGAAGAAAAGTGACGGATTTTGATATCACGAAAATTGATCCGACAGACAAAGAAGTTTATGAGATGATTGGAAATGGTCATACAGAAGGTGTATTTCAGTTGGAAAGTTCAGGAATGAAGTCATTTATGAAAGAACTAAAACCACAGAATATGGAAGATATCATTGCTGGAATTTCTTTGTATCGACCGGGACCAATGGACTTTATTCCACGATATATTGAGGGAAAGAATCATCAGGAAAGCATCCATTATGAATGTGAACAGATGGAAGAGATTCTGGAGCCAACCTATGGATGTATCGTTTATCAGGAACAGGTTATGCAGATCGTTATGAAATTAGCCGGATATACACTTGGACGAAGTGACCTTGTACGTCGTGCGATGTCCAAGAAAAAAGGCGATGTCATGATCAAAGAACGACAGAATTTCGTTTATGGAAATGAAGAAGAAGGAATTCCAGGGTGTATCAATAATGGCATTGATGAAAAGACAGCGAACCAGATCTGGGATGAGATGTTAGACTTTGCAAAATATGCATTTAACAAATCTCATGCGGCAGCATATGCAGTAGTCGCCTATCGTACAGCCTATTTAAGATGCCATTATCCAGTAGAATTTATGGCAGCTTTGTTAACCTCTGTTCTTGGGAATACAAACAAGATTTCAGAATACAGTTATGCCTGCAAGAAGTTAGGAATTAAGATTCTGCCGCCAGATATTAATTATGGAGAGGGTGCATTCTCTGTAGACCATGGAAATATCCGCTATGGATTGACTGCGATCAAGAGTCTGGGACGGCCAGTCATTGAAGCGATCATAAGAGAACGCAATCTAAATGGACCATACAGAGATTTTAAAGATCTTGTGGAACGCTTATCAAGCAAAGAGATCAATAAGCGAACCGTAGAAAATCTGATCAAATCAGGAGCTTTAGATTGTTTTCATGTAACAAGAAAGCAGCAAATGATCGTCTACGCCAGTGTGATCGACAGTATCCAGAAAGAACGGAAAAATGAGATCGCAGGACAGATGAGTTTGATGGACCTTCTTGGAGAAGAAGACCAGCAGTCTTTTCAGATTTCCTATCCAGATGTTGGGGAATATGAGAAAGAGCAGAAACTTGCCATGGAAAAGGAAGTGCTTGGGATCTACGTCAGTGGACATCCTTTAGAGGATGATATAGACCGCCTTGAACGAAGCGTAACAGCACATACTTCTGATTTTGTGATCGATGAAGAAACAGGAAAGACAAAGATTCACGATCGGGAAAGCTGTATCATTGGTGGTCTGATTAGTGAGATGAGTGTGAAACTTACGAAGAAGAATCAGAATATGGCATTTATCACACTGGAGGACTTAAGAGGAACCGTGGAAGTTGTTGTATTTCCAAGACAGTATGCGACATATCAGTCTCTTTTAAGAGAAGATGCCAAAGTATTTATCAAAGGAACAACACAGATTTCCGAAGAAGAAAGCAAAGTTATCTGTAATCAGATCATCAGTTTTGAGGATAGCAGACAAGAATTATGGGTACAATTTGCAGACAAAGAAGCATTTTTTAAAGAAGAGGACGCATTAAAAGGTATCTTAACTTCCTATCCCGGTAAAAATCCAGTGGTGATCTATTGCAAAACAGAACGTGCGGTGAACCGTCTAAGGAGAGATTATATGGTTTCTGGTGACGAGAATTTATTATTTGATCTCAAAAAACGATATGGAAAAGAAAATATTCGGGTTAGATCGTTAGGAATATAACAAAGACTATTGAAAAATTTCTTTAAATGGATTAGAATAAAAGCCAAGTTAAGAATTGTATGGATTAATAATTGGAGGATATTGCAAATGGGAAAACCAAACATTAAAACAATTGGAGTTTTAACAAGTGGTGGAGATGCACCTGCTATGAACGCAGCAGTGCGTGCCGTAGCCAGAATTGGTAAAGAAAGAGGATTAAAAGTCAAGGGAATCCGTAAAGGTTACAATGGACTGTTAAACGAAGACATCATCGATTTAACACCAACAGAAACAGCCGATACGATCTTCCGTGGAGGTACGATCCTTTTCACAGCCAGATGTGAAGAATTTAAGACAGAAGAAGGTCAGAAACGTGGTGCTGAGATCTGTAAAGCACACGGAATCGACGGACTGGTAGTTATTGGTGGAGACGGTTCTTTCCAGGGAGCTAAGAAGTTAGCAGCACTTGGAATCAACACGATCGGTGTTCCAGGAACGATCGACTTAGATATCGCATGTACAGAATATACGATCGGATTCGATACAGCTGTTAACACAGCGATGGAAGCGATCGACAAGATCCGTGATACATCAACATCTCATGAAAGATGTAGTATCGTAGAGGTTATGGGACGTGGAGCTGGATATATCGCATTATGGTGTGGTATGGCAACAGGAGCAGAAGATATCCTGATCCCAGAAAGCTTTGATGGAAACCTTCCTAAGGTAGAACAGCAGATCATCGAACATTTACTTCGTAACAGAGCAAAAGGTAAGACACATCATATGGTAATCAATGCCGAAGGTGTTGGACATTCTTACAGTATGGCGAAGAGAATCGAATCTGCAACAGGTATTGAAACACGTGCTACGATCCTTGGACATATGCAGCGTGGTGGAAGTCCAACAGCAAAAGACCGTGTATACGCTTCTATGATGGGTGCTTACGCAGTTGACTTATTATGTGCAGGAAAGACAAACCGTGTTGTTGGATACCAGAACGGAAGATTCATGGATATGGACATTGACGAAGGACTCGCAATGACAAAAGATATCGATGAATATCAGCTTCAGATCGCACATTTATTAGGAAAATAAATAAAACATGATCTTAGAGGAATCCTGTTTATCTAGGATTCCTCTATTTCTCTATATAGGAGCATTATTTTATGAAAGAACTACGACCGGTACAGGTCATATTGCTTGGATTTTTAATTACAATATTTGCAGGATCGATCTTGCTTGCATTGCCGATCGCAACACAAAGCGGTCAGGCAACACCTTATATTGATGCATTATTTACAGCAACAACATCTGTGTGTGTGACGGGTTTGATCGTTGAGACAACAATGACACATTGGAGTATATTTGGTCAGGCAGTGATCATATTGCTTGTACAGATCGGAGGACTTGGTGTCATTACGATCACAACTGGAATGTTTTTTATGCTTCGAAAGAGGATCACTCTTGGAAATAGAATGTTGATCCAGGAGTCTATGGGACTTAATACGATGACAGGTTTAGTTCCATTAGTTAAGAAGATTCTGATCGGGACAGGGATCATAGAAGGAATTGGAGCAGTTCTTTATGCGACGCAGTATGTGCCGGAATTTGGCATTGGATATGGAGTATGGGCAGCAATCTTTAATTCAATCTCGGCATTTTGTAATGCAGGAATGGATATTGTAAGAGACGACAGTCTGCGAAGCTATGTAACGAATCCAGTTATGAATTTTACGACAATGGGGCTGATCATCCTGGGAGGTCTTGGATTTGTTGTATGGAAAGATCTTTGGCAGGGATTCAAAAAGATCGTAAAAGATAAAGTTCCTGTAAAAAGGATGATACAACAATGGAGATTTCAGACCAAGATCGTGTTATCCATTACGTCATTTTTGATCTTGTTTGGTACAATATTGATCTTTCTGTTTGAATATCATAATCCAGCAACTATGGAGAGTCTGTCATTGCCACAGAAGATACAGGCATCACTGTTTCAGTCTGTGACGACACGTACCGCAGGGTTTGAGACGGTAGCACAGGCCGCATTGACGGATGCATCTTCGCTGGTTTCTATGTTTCTGATGATCATCGGAGGATCACCAACTGGTACTGCAGGCGGTGTCAAGACAGTGACATTCGCAATTCTTGTATTTTGTGTGCTCTCTGTGGCAAAACAAGAAGAATCAATTACGCTATTTAAACGAAGAGTTCCACAGAATCTGTTGTCGAAGGCACTTGCGATCATTGTGATCAACCTGATCGTGCTGATGACATCTGTGTTATTGCTGTTGGTATTTGATCACGGGACTTTTATGGATTCATGCTATGAATGTGTATCAGCACTCGCGACAGTTGGTTTAACCAAAGGATTGACACCGAATTTGACAATCGCAGGGAAAGTGATTATCATCATTACCATGTACTTAGGGCGTGTCGGACCGATTTCTATGGCGATCGGTTTTTCACAGAAGAATAAGAAAAAGATGGTCATGTATCCGGAACAGGATCTGATCTTATAAGTGAAATAGATTCACATTATAACATGATATCGCAACGGAGGTAACGGAGAAGAATGAAGAAGTCAGTTGCAGTTTTAGGACTCGGAAAGTTTGGAAGCAGTATCGCAAGGTCACTTGCCAAAGGCGGAGCAGAAGTACTGGCAGTTGATAAAGATGAGGATCTTGTAAGAGATATCGCAGATAAAGTAACTTGTGCAGTCTGTGTGGATATATCTGATAAGGAAATGATGAACAACATCGGATTGGAAGGAATGGATGCAGTTGTGATCGCAACTGCAGAGCATTTAGATTCCAGTGTTATGGCATTGATGATCGTCAAAGAGATCGGTGTGCCATATGTTCTTGCGAAGGCAGACGGAACTTTAAAAGGAGAGATATTAAAACGTGTTGGAGCCGATGAGATCGTTTATCCAGAAGAAGAGATGGGAGCAAGGATCGCAAACAATCTGCTTGGAGGAAGTATGACAGATCTGTTTGACCTTTCCGCAGACACAAGTATCGTTAAAGTACCAGCAAGAAAAGAATGGATCAACAAATCATTAGTAGACATTAATTTCCGTGGAAAATATAACGTTAACGTCATCGCAATCGAAGGAGAAGGTGGTGTTGACGGGGCTCCAGATCCAACGAAACCGATCAAAGATGAGGAAAATCTTGTGCTGATCGGTAAGAAAGACGATCTGGTCAAATTAAGAAAATAATAGATCGGAGGTGGATAAGAATATGATCACAACCACTCAGAATAAGCAGATCAAGCAGATCATCAAATTAAAGAAGAGCGCAAGAGAAAGAAGAAAACAGGAATTATTTCTTGTAGAGGGAATTCGTATGTTCACAGAGATCCCAGAAGAATATTTATATAAAGTCTATGCATCTGAAGATTTTTATAACGAACATAGAGTGATTTTTGAACATATGGATGTGGAGCTGGTATCACCTCAAGTTATGAAAGAGATTTCCGATACGATGACACCACAGGGAGTTCTTGCACTGGTGAAGATGATGAAATATTCTTTGGAAGATCTTCTACAACAGGAAAAACCATTATTTCTGGTGCTTGAGAATCTTCAGGATCCTGGGAATCTCGGGACGATCCTTCGAACAGGAGAGGGTGCAGGGATCAATGGTGTTATCATGAGTCATGATACAGTAGATATTTATAATCCAAAGGTTACGCGTTCCACGATGGGATCGATCTTTCGTGTGCCATTTGTCTATGCCGATGATCTTTTAGAAGTTGCAGAAACGATGAAACAAAAGAATATCATCACGTATGCAGCACATCTCAATGGAACAGACTACACGAAGGAAGATTATCAAAAAGGAACCGCATTTTTCATTGGCAATGAGGGAAATGGTCTGACAGATAAGTTGACAGACAAAGCACAAAAGAAGATCAAGATTCCCATGTGTGGTAAAGTAGAATCATTAAATGCAGCCATGGCATCAGGCCTTTTAGTTTATGAGGCAAGACGCCAGAGACAGGGGGTGGATTAAATGTATGCAGTTTATTGGCTGATCGCATCCGCGGTATTTTTACTTGTTGAGATCATGACGCTTGGACTTACAAGTATCTGGTTCGCAGGTGGAGCCGTTGTTGCAGCGATCGCAGCACTATTTGGTGTTCCATTTTTGGTACAGATGTTGATATTTATCGTGGTAACATGTCTGTTGTTTGCACTGACAAGACCAGTTGCCAAACGATATTTAAACAGCAAGGTGCAAAAAACGAATACCGATGCATTGATCGGACAGACAGCATTTGTCAAAGAAACGATCAATAACATGGAAGGCAAAGGGTTGGTTCAGTTAAATGGCCAGGATTGGACTGCAAGAAGCTTTGAGGCTGGAGAGATCATTCCAGAAGGCAGCGAAGTAATCGTAAAAGAAATCCGAGGCGTGAAACTGATCGTAGAAAGAGAGGTATAAGATTATGTCAATTATTTTATTTATTATTGTTGTTGCATTGCTTGCGATGATCATTTCGTCTACAGTACGTATCGTGCCGCAGGCGCATGCTTATGTTGTAGAACGATTGGGTGCTTATCAGGGAACATGGTCTGTAGGACTTCATGTCAAAGTCCCATTTATCGACCGTGTTGCAAGAAAGGTTAACTTAAAAGAGCAGGTTGTGGATTTTCCACCACAGCCAGTTATCACAAAAGATAATGTTACGATGCAGATCGATACAGTTGTATATTTTCAGATCACTGATCCAAAATTATACAGTTACGGTGTAGAGAATCCGATCATGGCAATCGAGAATCTGACAGCTACAACACTTCGAAATGTCATCGGTGATCTGGAATTAGATGAGACATTAACTTCCAGAGAGACGATCAATACACAGATGAGAGCAACACTTGACGTTGCGACAGATCCATGGGGAATCAAAGTAAACCGTGTGGAACTTAAGAACATCATTCCACCAGCAGCCATTCAGGATGCCATGGAGAAACAGATGAAAGCAGAACGTGAACGAAGAGAAGCGATCCTGATCGCAGAAGGTGAGAAGAAGTCCGCGATCTTACGCGCAGAAGGACAGAAAGAATCTATGGTCCTTCAGGCAGAGGGAGATAAGGAAGCAGCAATCCTTCGTGCGGAAGCGAAGAAAGAAGCAACGATCCGTGAAGCAGAAGGTCAGGCGGAAGCGATCCGTGCGATCCAGAAAGCGAATGCACAGGGTATTGAATCAATCAAGGCAGCCAAAGCTGACGATGCAGTCATTCAGTTAAAGAGCTTAGAAGCATTTGCCAAAGCAGCTGACGGAAAAGCTACAAAGATTATTATCCCATCTGAGATTCAGGGGATGGCAGGTCTTGTAAAATCAATTACAGAAGTTGCCAAAGACGATGAGAAGAATATTGCAGATCTGATCGAAGAACAGGTACAAGATACTGTAAAAGAACAGTAAGATCAGAAAATGTTTATGAAAATATGACAACCCTTGGCGGTATGCCGGAGCACTGAAGATGTGTTCCGGCTTTTGCCATGTTTGATATTATACGAGGAGATAAAAGATGAAGACAATCGTTTGTTATGGAGATTCCAATACCTATGGCTATAACCCGGAAAATGGATTCCGTTACGAATATGAAGAACGATGGACAACCATTTTACAAAAGGAACTGAAAGATTCTGCGATCGTGATTCCGGAAGGATTAAATGGCAGAACAACAAGTTTTGAAGATGAGTTAAGACCAGGAAGAAATGGTGCAACATATTTAGATCCATGTTTACACAGCCACGGACCGATTGATCTGGTAGTGTTAATGCTTGGAACGAATGACCTTAAAATCCGTTTTCAGGCAACACCAACAGATATCGGAAAAGGAATCGACCGCCTGATCAAGATGATCAAATCGATCACTCCACAGAAGAGACAAGATGGACGATCCGCAAAGATCCTGTTAATATCACCACCGCATCTCGGGGATGGGCTGATCAATATTCCAAGTGGAGAAGAGATGGGATTTGAAAGAGGGATCAGCTATTCTAAGAGACTGGCACCGATTTATGAGGACTGGGCAAAGTTTCATAACATTGAATTTCTGGATGCAGCAAAATATGCAAAAGCGTCCGAAATCGATGCCTGTCACTTGACAAGAGAAAGTCATAGGAAATTAGGCGAAATGGTTGCGAAAAAATGCAAGGAAATCCTTGAAATATAAGGGTTTCGGGTTGTTTTCAAAGATGCATTCCTATATAATAACAACTATATGATGTCTGCTAGAGATCAAAGGACAGAGACATCTAAGATACAACAAAATGGAGGAACAAAAGATGGACGCAAAGACAAGCTTAAAGGGAAGAAGTTTCTTAACATTAAAAGACTTTACACCAGAAGAAATTGGTTATTTTTTAGATTTAGCAGCGAAATTAAAAGCAGATAAGAAAAAAGGGATCACAGGAAATAGTCTAAAAGGGAAAAATATCGCTCTTTTATTTGAAAAACCAAGTACAAGAACAAGATGTTCATTTACGATCGGATGTGTTGATGAGGGTGCACACCCAGAATATCTAGGAAAAGATGATATTCAGTTAGGACACAAAGAATCTGTAGAAGATACAGCAAGAGTTCTTGGAAGAATGTTTGATGGAATCGAATTTCGTGGATTCTTACATGAGAACGTAGAGAAATTAGCAAAATACAGTGGAGTTCCAGTATGGAATGGTTTAACAGATGATTACCATCCAACACAGATCTTAGCGGACTTTTTAACATTAAGAGAACAGTTTGGAGAGATCAAAGGATTAAACTTCGTATTCGCTGGAGACGGAAGAAATAACATGAGCAATTCTTTAATGATCGGATGCAGTAAGATGGGATTGAATTTCACATGTTTAGCACCAAAGAGCTTATGGCCAAATGAAGAACTGGTAAAACAGTGCGAAGAGTATGCGAAAGAATCTGGAGCTAAGATCCGTTTTACGGAAGATGTGAAAGAAGCTGTGGAAGGTGCAGACTGCATTTACACAGACGTATGGGCATCTATGGGCGAAGAAGACAAGGCAGCAGAAAGAATTGCTTTACTAAGACCATATCAGGTAAATAAAGAGATGTTAGAGATGACAGGAAAAGATACTACCGTTGTTATGCATTGCCTGCCAGCAGTTAAAGGACATGAGATCACAGAAGATGTTTTTGAACATTATGCTGATGTGATCTTCGATGAAGCAGAAAACCGTATGCACACGATCAAAGCTGTTATGGTAGCAACTTTAGGAGAATATTAGGAGATAGGATATTCAATGAAAAGCAAGATTCTCAAGGAATTAAAGAATGCAGACGATTATATATCCGGGCAGCAGCTTTGTGAGAGGTTGGGAGTTTCAAGGACTGCTGTCTGGAAGCATATCAAAGCATTAAGAGCAGAAGGTTACGAGATTGATTCCGTGACAAATAAAGGCTATAAACTTATGATGGAACCAGATCTTTTGACAAAAGAAGAAGTAGCATCCTGTCTTCACACCCAATGGCTTGGAAAAGATCTTCATTGTTATGAGACAATGGATTCTACAAATCTTGAGATCCGTCGTCTGGCAGAGGCAGGTGCCGTTCACGGAACTGTTGCGATCACAGAAGAACAGACGATGGGAAAAGGAAGAAGAGGACGAAGCTGGCTGGCAGAAGCTGGAGCAGGGATCGCGATGAGTTTTCTTCTAAAACCTCAGATCGAAGCTCAGAATTCTTCTATGCTTACGTTAGTTACAGCATTAGCGGTAAATGAAGCGATCTGTGAGACAACAGGAATTCAGGCAAAGATCAAATGGCCAAACGATATCATTGTGAATGGAAAGAAGATCTGTGGAATCTTAACAGAGATGAGCCTTCAGATGGATGAGATCAATTACATTGTAGTAGGACTTGGTATCAATGTAAATATCGATCATTTTCCAGAGGATTTAAGTGATAAGGCAACTTCACTCCAGATCGAGGGAGGAAGAAAGATTAAGAGAGCTCCATTGGCAGCGAAAGTATTAGAATGTTTTGAGAAATATTACGATATGTTTTTGAAGACAGAAGATCTTAGCATGTTGCAAGATGAATACAATAAACTTCTGGTACATACAGACCAGAAGATCAAGGTTGTCAGAGGTTCCAAAGAAGAGATATTCTTATCAAGAGGTATCAATCATCGTGGAGAATTACTGGTAGAGGATGAAGATGGAAAGGTATCAGAAGTTTCATCCGGAGAGGTATCAGTAAGAGGTATCTTGGGATACGTATAAGAGATTCCAAGAATATATACAAGAAACAAGGAGAAATACAAAAACATGTATCAGGATAAAGTTACATTATGCGGTTCCAATGCATATGAGAAGAAATATTACTTAAACCCTGATTTTTCTGGATTACCAGAACAGATCAAACAGGAACTGCAGATTGCATGTGTACTATTTACAGCAGAAGTCGGCGGAGTCTTGACATTAGAGTTCGATGAAGAAGGCAAATTAAATTTTGTTACTCATGTGGAAGATAATGATTTCTTTTACGATGAGATCGGAAGTGAACTGATGATCAAGAAACTAAGACAGGAAAAACAGGATTTCTGGGAGTCCTTGGAACTATATTATAAAATATTCCTTTTGGGAGAAGATGAGGTATAAATTATGTTATTAGCACTCGATGTTGGGAATACCAATATAACGATCGGCGTATTCAAAAGAAAAGAGATTATAGAGGTATTTCGAATTACAACAAAGTTACCAAGAACATCCGATGAATTTGGAATTCTGATTTCAAATCTATTAAAAGAAAAAGGATTGGATGAAAGTGAAGTGAAGGCAGCGATCATAGGATCCGTTGTGCCAAATATCATGCATTCACTGAGTAGTGGTCTGATCAAATATTTTGATGTAAAACCGATCATTGTGGGACCTGGAATCAAGACAGGGATCAATCTTGGAAGATTTAATCCAAGAGAAGTTGGAGCAGATAGGATCGTGGATCTGGTTGCAGGATATGAAATATATGGTGGACCAGCACTCGTCATTGACTATGGAACTGCAACAACATACGATGTTGTCACAGAGAATGGCGTATTCTTAGCAGGTGTGATCGCACCGGGAATTCGCACTTCAGCAAATGTACTATATAGAGATGCAGCACGTCTGCCAGAGATTGAAATCTTAAAACCAAAGACGATCCTTGCAAACAGCACGATCGACAGTATGCAGGCAGGTTTGTACTATGGAGTTGTTGGTGAGACAAAATATATGGTACAGAAGATGAAAGAAGAGACAGGCTTTGATAACATGAAAGTTATTGCAACCGGAGGCCTTGGAAATATGATCGCACAGACGGTTGATGAGATCGACTATTACGATTCAACATTAACATTGAAGGGATTACAGATCATTTATGAGAAGCAATAAATTAAAACCTCTGGTTATTGGAGATATTACAATTGAACACCCGTTAGCACTTGCACCGATGGCAGGAGTTACAGATCTACCATATCGTTTGCTATGTAAAGAACAGGGTGCTGGAATGATGTGCACTGAGATGGTAAGTGCCAAAGGATTATACTATGGGAACCGTAAATCTGAGCCATTGATGGCAACAGATTCGAAGGAAATTCCAGTAGCGATCCAGATTTTTGGATCCGATCCAGAGATCATGGGTCAGATGGCAGCGAAAGTCAATGATGGGCGGTTTCAGATGATCGATATCAACATGGGATGTCCGGTTCCAAAGATCGTGAATAACGGTGATGGATCCGCATTGATGAAGAATCCGGAATTAGCAGGGAAAGTGATCAAAGCAGTTGTAGATGCTGTGGATATCCCAGTTACAGTTAAGATCCGAAAGGGATTTAACGATGAATTGATCAATGCACCAGAGATGGCACAGGTTGCACAGGAGAATGGAGCAGCAGCGATCGCAGTTCATGGAAGAACAAGAGAACAGTACTATTCAGGAACAGCAGACTGGTCGATCATCCGTAAGGTAAAAGAAGCTGTTGATATTCCGGTAATTGGAAATGGTGATATCACATGTGCAAAAGATGTATTACGAATGCAGGAAGAGACAGGCTGTGACGGATTTATGATCGGAAGAAGAGCAAAAGGGAATCCATGGATCTTCAAAGAGATCTTACATTTCTTTGAGACAGGAGAAGAAATGCCAAGACCATCCTTAGAAGAAGTTGTCACCATGATGTTGAGACATGGGCAGATGATGATCGATTTTAAAGGAGAATACATCGGAGTCCGTGAGATGCGGAAACATGTCGCATGGTATACATTCGGTTTTCCAGGGGCAGCAAAACTTCGCGAGAAGGTAAATCATACAGAGACATACGAAGAATTAGAAGAATTACTGCAAAATTATCTCAAAGCTACGAATGGCAGGGATTAGGAATTGACAAAAGAAACTTAGGTAAGATATAATTAATCAGTTAACATTTAGAACGAAAGGAATAGTGTTATGGCAGAGGCAAAGAAGAATATATTAACCCCAGACGGTTTAAAAGCATTAGAAGATGAATTACAAGAATTAAAAGTCGTAAGACGTAAAGAGATCGCACAGAAGATCAAAGAAGCAAGAGAACAGGGTGACTTATCAGAGAACGCGGAATACGATGCAGCCAAAGATGAACAGCGTGATATGGAAGCACGTATCGAAGAGATCGAAAAGATCTTAAAGAACGCGGTTGTTATCGATGAGAAGTTTGAAAAAGGTGTCATCAGCCTTGGATGTCACGTATTATTAGAAGACATCACTCTTGGAAAAGAAGTAACATACCATATTGTAGGTTCTACAGAAGCAGATATCCTTCAGAACAAGATTTCCAACGAAGCACCGATCGGTAGAGCTTTACTTGGAAAGAAGATCGGAGATGTCGTATCCGTAGAAGGAATCAATCAGGTAAACGACTTCAGAGTCATTGATGTACAGAGAAAGTAAGAGGAAGTAAGAAAAGTGGCACAGCAGAATAAAGATACAAACGAACTGATCAAAGTTAGAAGACAGAAACTGGCTGACTTACAGGCAGCTGGGAAGAATCCGTTCGAGATCATGAAATATGATGTAACACATCATTCAAAAGAAATTAAAGATAATTTTGAAGAATTAGAAGGAAAAGAAGTAGCAGTTGCAGGACGTTTAATGTTCAAACGTGTGATGGGTAAAGCATCTTTCTGTAACGTACAGGACCTTCAGGGTGGAATTCAGGCATATGTAGCAAGAGATGAGATTGGTGTAGAATCTTATCAGGATTTCAAGAAGATGGATATCGGAGATATCGTAGGTATCAAAGGTAAAGTCTTTGCTACGAAGACAGGAGAGAAATCTATCCATGCAGAAGAAGTGATTTTATTATCTAAGAGTTTAAAACCACTTCCAGAGAAATTCCACGGATTAACAGATACAGATACAAGATATCGTCAGAGATATGTTGACCTGATCATGAACGAAGAATCCAAAGAAGTATTCATCAAACGTTCTAAGATCATCAGCAAGATTCGTTCTTACCTAGATGGACAGGGATTCATGGAAGTAGAAACTCCGATGTTAGTATCCAATGCAGGTGGAGCATCAGCAAGACCATTTGAAACACATTACAATGCATTAAGTGAAGATGTAAAATTACGTATTTCCCTAGAGTTATACTTGAAGAGACTGATTGTTGGTGGACTTGAGAAAGTTTACGAGATCGGACGTGTATTCCGTAACGAAGGTGTTGACACACGTCATAACCCAGAGTTTACATTAATGGAATTATATCAGGCATATACAGACTATCACGGAATGATGGATCTGACAGAGAACTTATATCGTTACCTTGCAGAAGAAGTATGCGGTGGAACAAAGATTCAGTATAAAGATTTCGAGATCGATCTTGGAAAACCATTTGAGAGAATTACAATGGTAGATGCAGTTAAGAAATACTCTGGAGTAGACTTTAAAGAGATCAAGACTTTAGAAGAAGCAAGAGCAGCTGCTGAAGAACACCATGTAGAATACGAAGAACGCCACAAACGTGGAGATATCTTAAACTTATTCTTCGAAGAATTCGTAGAAGACAAACTGATCCAGCCAACATTCGTTATGGATCACCCAGTAGAAATCTCTCCATTAACAAAGAGAAAACCAGAAGATCCAGATTATGTAGAACGTTTTGAGTTCTTTATGAATGGATGGGAGATGGCAAATGCATACTCTGAGTTAAATGATCCGATCGATCAGAGAGAACGTTTCAAAGCACAGGAAGAACTTCTTGCACAGGGTGACGAAGAAGCTAACACAACAGATGAAGACTTCTTAAATGCATTAGAGATCGGTATGCCACCTACAGGTGGTATCGGATTCGGTATCGACAGAATGGTAATGTTATTAACAAATTCTACAGCGATCAGAGATGTATTATTATTCCCGACAATGAAGAGCTTGGATAAATAAACCTAGTGTTTATGCGAGGTTGAGGCATTTGAGTACGTCAAAGGACGCATTAAAAGACGTATTTTGGCATAGTCATTTACATCAGTATGAAAGAGTACACAATCTGAAAAGAAAAAGATTCAATCAAATATGAACTACTAAGAGGACATTTTCTAAAGAAATTTAGAAGATGTCCTCTTTTTTGCGTTATGGAGAAAATACGTCATTTGTTATGAAGTCAAAGTGAAAGGAGCACAGCAATGAATGAATCAAAGAAGAAAGATAGATATGAGGATACAAAAAAGTTTGTAAGATATTCAGATGGTGCAAAGATGTACAGTATGGGAATGACAAAATTTCAAGAAGTGGCTAAGGATGCCAAGGCTTGTTATAAAATTGGTCAGCTTGTACTTGTTAATACAGAAATATTGGATAAGTATCTTGAAACTTTTCATATTACAGATTCTGAGTTTTATAAGTAGGTGATGTTATGGTAAATACATTGAGTGGTTCAGTTTGTGCCTATAGAAAAGAAACTGTAAAACCAAGATTTATTCGTATTGATGAGGTAATGGCTTTATTAGATGTAACACAAGATGAGGCAATGGATATAGCGTTGGCTGCCGGAGCAAGATATCAGCTTGCAAAGATTATATTAGTACATAAGGAAAGGTTGATGAAATTTATGAAACATTCTGCAAGAGTTCCTAGTTCAAATAAAATTGTGGAAAAGAAGTTTGTGAGAATCGGAGAGGGTTCAATGACTTACAGCATAGGACATCATAGATTTATCGAAATGGCTAGAGCAGCTGGAGCTGTATATAAGATAGGCGAAGCAAAAGGAAATACTATTCTGATTAATCTGGAGGTGTTTGATGAATATATGGAGCAATTCAGAGAACCGCCAACAGAAATGAAACATCCATTGCCAAATGTGAAAGGAGACTGATGAATGAGTTACTCATATAAGTGCTATTCAGATACAAAGGATTTTATGAAAAAATTTGTCAATGCAGAGGAAGGAGCGATTATTTATGGGATAAGTAAATCGAGAATCATAGTAATTGCGAGAGAGGCAGGAGCAGTCTATAAAGTCGGTAATTCAGCATTAATCAATACGGAATTATTTGAAAAATATCTTGAACGATTCAGAGAGCCGGCAAGAGAACTGCCTAAGCATACATGGGACAAATTAAAGGAAATGACAAATACACCAAAAACTGGTGAAAATTCGTAAAAATACACCAGTGGTGTCACTTCCGTAAAATTAAAGTGCATTGTAGAATATCAATAGTCCAAGAGAGATTGGACATAACAATTGAATAATCAGTTACAGATTTGCAAAGTAGTTTGCACTACAGAATTTCTGTAGGTAGTAAAATTACGGGGCATGTACATGGAGGATGAAAGTCACAGCTATCATATTAGTAGTCTGATGGATCGAAAGATGAAGGGCGAGAAGCTGGATGGAAATTTGGTAAAAGGAATCGGCATGTTGCGTAAGGATAATTAACCACAGAGGGCGAGAAGTTCGTCCTTATCCTCAAAAGGCTAAAAGAGGAGATAGTGCTTCTGATAATTCAGAAGGGCGTCGTGAAACACATTTTGTGGCTCGTCTGTAACTCCCGGAGGTGAGAACACCTCTTTGTACACGGGGCGATATAGGAGTCTAGAAGACTGGCGTGTACCTACATGCTTAGCGTTAAGCATAGCCATGTAGACTATATCACTTCCAAATTCAAATTCTGTCTATATGGCAACTAATTTGAAGGAGGATAAAGTGGTGATGGGATTTAGCATAGCATTAATAATTATTGTTCTTATCGTATTGTATTCGTTAGCTAGGACGGCAGGAGAGTCGGACAGGACAATGGAACAGATAAGAGAGCAATCACTCCTTGGAAAGGAGGAGAGCTCTGGTGGGAACAGGTGAAAAAAGAGATAAGCATAAGAAACGCAGGTTTGTATCTCCAGAAGAAAAGCTTGAAAGAGAATTAAAAGATTGTATGCATTGTAGATTCTTCTGGGGACATAACAACAGATGTGCCAATGGAACATGTTGTAAACCATCTAAGAAAAAAGAACAGAAACTTCCGACGGAATGTGTCGGATGTCCATATTATCAAGGGAATGGTTATTGTTTTCCTTGTATGCGAAAGCTGATAGGAAAGTAGGTGGTTTAGATGTTCAAGTGGCTATTTAAGAAGAAAGGATGTGCAAAACACATGAATAATAAGTTAGAAGTAATCGGCATTGATCATGGATGGTCAATGATGAAAACAATCTCTCAGGTATTTGTCACAGGCGTTAAGGAGATTACAACTACTCCGGCACTTTTCGGTGATGTACTTGAGTATGAAGGAAAGTTTTACAAGGTCGGAACTGTAAGGCAGGAAGTAAAGGATACAAAGGTCGAAGATGACAGCTTTTATCTTCTCACTCTTGCAGCAGTTGCAAAGGAACTTAAAAGAAGAGGTCTTGCAGAGGCAAAGGTATTCCTTGCCGTAGGACTACCACTTACAAGGTTTGGAGCAGAGAAGAATGATTTTATCAAGTACCTGACAAAGAATAAGCGTGTAAGCTTCAAATATGAGAATGAGCCGTATTATATTGAAATGGATGATGTGGCAGTATTTCCTCAGTGCTATGCAGCAGTAGTGGACAAGATTCCTGCTATGGCAAAGAAAACACTGATAGTAGATATTGGAAGCTGGACAATCGACATTATGCCGGTAATCAACAAGTCACCGGATGAATCAAAGTGTGTGACGATTCCAAAAGGTCTTATTACCTGTATGCGTTCTATCAATGAGCAGTGTGTAAGACAGCTTAACGGAGAGGTAGACGAGTCAGAGATACAGAACATCATGCGATATGGCAGGTCAGATATTGATGATGAATACTTTGCCATTATTAAGGCAGAGATAGAGGATTTTGTTGATAAGGTATATAACTCAATCCGTGAGTTTGGGTATAACTTAAAGACTACACCGATTGTATTTGTCGGAGGCGGGGCAGTTGTGATGAAGAATTTTGGTAGTCATGATGCTAAGAACATTTCCTATAACCTTGATGTAAAGGCAAATGCAAGAGGATATGAGCAGCTTGCCACAATGGGACTTAAAAGCACTAAGCGATTATCATAAGGAGGCAGATGATGGGAAGAAGACTTGAATATGAAGTAAAAACTTCTGTCCGCCTCAACATGAGCAATCCTCAGCATGTGAAAATCAATGATGTGATTCAGAACCTTGATCCGAAGATTTTCAAATCTAAGAATCAGTTCATCATAGATGCGATTCAGTTTTACATTGATAATTATGGAAAAGAAACTTTTGTTATCAAGAAGAAGGAAAAAGAGAGGGCTGAATATATCCGGTCAGAAGATATTGATGACATTAAGGAAGAAGTCATTGAAGCAGCAACCAATGAGGCTAGAAAAGAGGTAATAAAGCTGTTAGGCGGAGTGATATCCGGGATGAATGTTGGTCAGCCGGTAATAATGCAGGCAGCCAATAGTGAAGCACAAGAACCTACAGAAGATGTTATGGAAGATGCAGATGTTGCAGGACTTGCAATGGGATGGATGTCGAAAGGAGACTGATTATTATGAGAAGAGTTATGGGAGTTGTAGGAACAGTGATTTTAAAGATACTCAGGTGGATATTAAGGATAATTCTTGGAGCGTTGAAGCTGGTCTTAGGACTTGCCAGAATAATTCTTCTTCTATTCGCTATGGTGGCAAGGATATTTCTTTCATTCGTAAGAATGGGCACATTTTGAGAGGAGGTGAGCATATATGCAGGCAAAGGGTTTATTCTTGAATTATAAGAAAAACAGACGACTTATGCAGTATTTCTTTAAAATAAGAGAGCTGGTATAATGAAAGGAGTTTAAGATGCACAGAATACGGGACAGTCCTATGTGTCCCGTGCATTACAGATAAATAGTTCACCGCAAGGGTGGATGGCACGGAACACAAAGCCCGTCCCTCTTGCGGAGAAGGGATGGGTGATTACTATGAAGAAGATAAGTATTATCTTATTATCCGCAGTACTGGTCTTTTCAATGGCTGCCTGTAATGGTGGTAAGGAAAAGGCTGATAATCAGACAGAGAAACAGACGGAAAGCATAAAGCCAACTGAAGAAGCAGAGATGGCAACGGAAGCTGTCACAGAGGTCACAACCGAAGCTGGAAGTGAAGAGACAGAGAAAGATGTTGCCGAGGTTAAAGATTCAGAAGAGAAGAATGATAAGGAAGATAACCGGTCCGCTGATAATGAAACTGCTTCAAGGCAGGAAGAAAAGCCAAAGCAGAATGACGAGCCGGAACAGAAAGCTTCAGTAAATGATAATGAGGAAGCTGGCGGAAATCAGAGTAATGCAGGTAATAGTGGTCAGACTACAGACAGTCCGAAAGACAATGTGAGCAATCCACAGCCTGCATCCGTGGCATACAGTCCACAGAATGTTGTGTCACTTGCAACAGCAAAGTGTCAGGCAGGAGGGATGATTACCACACAGCAGAATTTACAGAATCATTTGAATGACGGCAGTATCACGCAGGAAGAGTACAATGAGTATTATCCTTACGATGGTATGGAAGGCTCTTATTATAGTGTGTTTGTAGAGACAGACCTCAACAAAGCAAGTACCATTGATGGACAGCGGTTATCATCTGAGGATGCAATCGCAGGATATATTGCAAGTATGTTACTTTTGGAAACAGATCCGGTATTCTACATCAGTTATGATGGAGTTTACACGACAGGCGGTACAGACTATTACGAGTTTCGATGTCACAGATAAATAAAAACGAATAGAAGCAGAAGGAAGAAAGATGTAAGCCATAAACTTATGTCTTTCTTTTTTTATGCGTAAATTAAGGAGGAAAGAGCACATGAAACAGAAATTAAAGCGTTTTATGGCAGGATTTATGGCTATGCTCACACTGGTTGGAACACTTTTTACGAATGGAACAACAGCATTTGCAGCCAGTTCACAGGCAAATATTGCGTTCTGGAATGCGTCAGTCAAAAATTCCGGAGAAGTAAGTGAGCTGAAGCCCGGATATAATCATGGCAAGATTCTGTATTCAATTCTTGACGGAAATTCTGCATATTGTATGAATTTCGGATTAAGAGCAGATGGCGGTCAGCTTATGAACAGCTACGATGATGCGAGCACATCAATGTCAGCACAGCAGAGAAAGCTTTTAAGTTATTGCCTTTATTATGGGTTTAACAGTACACAAAAGGCGGCACCAAGCAACAGTCAGTGCGATGAGTATATCGCAACTCAGGCAATGGTATGGGTTATTGTAGCAGATATCTTTGGAACCGGAAGTGGTGATTCGGCAGCTAGAAAGCTCTGCAACACAGCACCAAGTCCTGATTCTTCATACAGCTATTATGAGAGACTCAGGGACAATATCAACAGTTCCTACAATGCAACGCTTCCAAGTTTTGCATCACGCAGAACCAGTGAGGCACCAACTTATGAATTAAAGTGGAATGAGGGAAGTCAGAGATTTGAAACAACATTATCTGACAGCAATGGTGTTTTATCGGATTTTGATTTTGGCATCAGCGGATATTCTGTTGATAAGAATGGCAACAGTATTACAATCTCTTCAACGAGCGTGAATACTACAGCTACAACAGGAACATTCACATCCAATGCTGGCAAGGTTGAGACAACATCAAGCTGTGTATTCTGGCTTACGGGCAAGAGCGGTTATCAGGAGTTTATTTCTGAAAGACCGACAGCAGATCCTATCAAAGCATATATCAAGGTCAAGACAGAGAACATCGGATATGGTGAGCTTACAAAGACAGATGAGTCAAGCGGAGTGAAGCTTTCCGGTGCAGTCTATGGAATCTATTCTGACAGCGGATGCACAAACAGAATACAGACCATGACAACAGATGGAAACGGATATGCAAAGTCAGCTGCACTTGTCGCTGGCACTTATTATGTAAAAGAGATTACCGCACCAAAGGGATATGTCCTTTCCGGTAAAGTTCATACACTTACTGTAAAAGCAGGACAGACAACGGGAATCTCTGCAACAGATAAAGAGCAGCTTGGAGCAATCACAATCTATAAAGAGGGTGAGGTGCTTAGCTCATGGAATGGAAGCAACTTCACTTATGAGAAAAAGAAGCTTTCTGGAGCAACTTTTATGGTAACTGCTGGAGCAGATATCTACAAGGCAGATGGTACAAAGGTGTATAGTGCTGGCGATGTTGTAGCAGAAAGCCTTACAACAGGAACTGACGGACAGGTGGTATTATCTGACCTTCATCTTGGAACTTATGTGGTAACTGAGATTAAGAGCATTGACGGGTATACAATCAATACCACACCTCAGACAGTAGCAGTTGAATATAAGGACCAGACTGTGACAGTACAGTATGAATCAACTACGATTGAGAATACAAGACAGAAAGCGGATGTATCTGTCGTAAAGAAGGACTCTGACACAGAGAACCCTCTTGATGGCGGCAAGTACACACTTTATGCCGGAAATGACATCAAAAACTATGCCGGACAGGTTATTGTTACAAAGGGTACAGCTCTTGAGACAGTAACTACAGGTGAGGACGGAAAGGCAAGCTACAGCGTGGATCTGCCAATCTCTAACGGATATTATATCCAAGAGACACAGGCACCATATGCATATATTAGAAACCAGTCTGATGTATATAGCTTCAATTTCAATGTATTACCTGAAACACAGGCAAAGACATCATTCAGCCACACATTTGTGAATGACAGAACGACAGCAAAGATTCATATCTACAAGGTAGACAAGGAATCGGGCAAGGCAGTTGCCCAGGGTGATGCAAGCCTTGAAGGTGCAGTTTATGGTCTTTATGCAAGAAACGATATCGTGCATCCGGACGGAGCAACAGGAGTCGTATTCAAAGCAGGAGACCTTGTAGCAACACTTACAACAGATAAGAATGGCGAAGCAGAGGTCAATAACCTTTACCTTGGAAACTATTATGTGAAAGAAATCACTCCATCAGAGGGATATCTCTTAGACGAAGAGGAGCACGATGTAGTATGCGACTATGAGGGAGACCTTGTAGCAGAGGTATCAAGAAGCACAACATCAGCAGAGCAGGTCATCAAGCAGCCATTCCAACTTATCAAGGTATCTGACAATGGCGATGATACTGAAGCAGGCTTATTGGCAGGTGCAGAGTTCACAGCTTATTTGAAATCATCTTTACCTGTAAAGGCAGATGGAAGTTATGACTATGACAAGGCAACTCCGATAGTAATCGGGGAAAACGGAGCAACAACAATCACATCCGATGACAAGGGACATGCAGTTTCCATTGCAATTCCTTATGGAACCTATGTGGTAGTAGAGTCAAAGACTCCGCATAACATGAAGACAATCAAGCCATTTGAGGTAAAAATCAGCGAGAATCATCCTGACAAGCCTCAGACATGGAGAGTATTCCTTGACAGGGAGTTTACTGCAAAGCTTCGTGTAATTAAGAAGGATTCCGATACAAAGCAGACAGTGCTTGTACCAAATGCAGAGTTTAAGATCTTTAATATTGATAAGAACGAATATGTGAAGCAGTACACAACTTATCCGTCAAAGGTAGAGCATACTTCATTCTTTACTGATGAGGACGGAGATTTAATCTTACCGGAGGCACTTAAAATCGGTAACTACCGCATTGAGGAAGTGTCTGCACCATTTGGATATGTTGTAAATGATAAGTATGTCAACATCTCTGTTGATACTGACACAGCATTTGAAACAGATGGTGATACAAATGATGCGATCATCACCGTGGAATATTCAGATGCCCCTGCAGTCGGAGAGCTGACTGTAGAAAAGAAGGGAGAGGTACTTGACGGATTCAAGGGTGGACTTCTTGCAAGCTCATATGAGAAAGAGTTTGTTTATAAGGAAGGCTCACTTGCCGGAGCAAAATTCAAAGTTTATGCTGCCGAGGATATTTACACAGCAGACAACCAGAAGGATGCAGACGGAAACCGCATTAAGTATTACAGCAAGGGAGACCTTGTGTCAACTCTTACAACTGGCAAGGATGGAAAGGCAACAGCTAAGAATCTTCCTCTTGGACAGTACAGAGTTGTGGAAGTGGAAGCTCCATACGGATATGTATTAAATCCGAATGAGCAGAAAGTGACATTCACATATGTGGATGATAAGACACCTGTTATCAAGGAAAGCCTTACTTTCTCAGATGACAGACAGAAGCTTGATATGTCAGTGACTAAGCTTGATGCAGAAGATAACACACCGATTGCAGGTGCAGTATTTGGTCTTTATGCAGATGAGGATATCAAGAATGCTGATGGCAAGGTTATTATCGAGAAAGGCACACTTCTTGAGAAGGCAACATCTGATGAGAATGGAAAGATTGCTTTTGTTAAGGATTATCCATTTGCAAAATATGTTGCAAGGGAGCTTGTAAAGCCTGCCGGATATGTGACAAATGAGGAAGCAGTAAACTTTGATACAAAATATCAGGGACAGGATGTTAAGACTGCTGTATATAACAGCGAGTATAAGAACACTCCTACAACCTTTGAGTTTACAAAGACAGATATCACAAGCGGTGCAGAGCTTACAGGTGCAACACTTACTGTACTTGATAAGGATGGAAATGTGGTAGACACATGGACATCTGATGCTAAGGAAGCACATGTAATCAAGAGACTTGTAGTTGGAGAGACTTACACTCTTCGTGAGGAATTTGCTCCTTACGGATATCTCAAGGCAGCAGATATCCAGTTTACAGTTGAGGACACAGGCAAAGTGCAACATGTAGAGATGAAGGATGAAGTTCCTACAGGTTCCATCGTTATCAATAAGGACGGCGAATTTGTAACAGACACTACTCTTATGAAGGGTTACTGGTATGACTTTATCTTCAATTTCTTCAAGGACAGCCTTGCAGGAGTAACTTTTGATGTATATGCAAAAGAGGATATCGTAAGTGCTGACGGACTTGACACTGTATATCATAAGGCAGGAGACAAGGTGGCAACCATCGTGACAAATGATAAGGGTATCGCAAGAGTTGATGACCTTCCACTTGGCAAGTATTATCTTGTTGAGACAAAGACCATTGATGGATTTGTATTAGATGATACACCGATCGAGGCAGACCTTTCCTATATCGACCAGAATACAAAGGTTGTTTTCGCAGGAATGGATGTGACAAATGAGCGTCAGAAAGTGCAGATTACTGTAACCAAGACTGATTCAGAGACAAAGAAAGAGCTTGAAGGTGCAGTATTTGGCCTATTTGCGAAAGAAGATATCGTAAATAAGCATGGAAAGGTTATTGTCAAAGCAGATACACAGATTGAGAGAGGTGTCACAGGCAAAGATGGAAAAGTAACATTTACTTCAGACCTTCCACTGGGACAGTACTATGTCAAAGAGATTGAGGCACCAAAGGGCTATGTGAAGTCTGACAAGGTATTTGATGTGGATGCATCATATCAGGGAGATAAGGTAAAAGTCATCGAGTTTGAGGCAGCATTTGAAAATGCACCTATTAAGGTAGAAATTTCAAAGACAGATATCACAGGTGAGAAAGAGTTACCGGGAGCAAAGCTTTCAGTGATTGATTCGGATGGAAAGCTTGTTGAGAGCTGGACATCAGAGGCAGGAAAGACTCATATGATTGAGAGACTTCCTGTCGGAAAGTACACACTCAGAGAGGAATCTGCACCATATGGATATAAGGTGGCAAGTGATGTAACCTTTGAAGAAAAGGAGACAGCAGAAATCCAGAAGGTATCCATGAAAGATGAACAGGCAGTCGGTAAGATTGTCATTGAGAAAACTGACAAAGTAACCGGAAAGCCAATCGAGGGTGTTG
>OGZT01000248.1_pt1 | contig 44395 bp, 38 predicted proteins | sample 1576891 | NCBI WGS metagenome assembly OGZT01 (sample SAMEA3541521, study PRJEB24748) | human gut metagenome | biome: human gut; feature: human-associated habitat; material: faeces | place: China | collected 2012 | reverse complement strand
AAGGAAGATTCAAGCATCTATTTAAACCACAAAACAGACACATCATAGATAGAATACAAAAAGATGTAGATTTGAAATGGGAAAGACTTCTTAAAAGATGTGGAGAAGAATTAGATAAATAGTCTGCACAACCAATATAATATAAAGGGGTGGTCATTGACCACCCCACTCCTTTTTAAAGGTAAAACTATAAAAAGTGTATTCATAACACATTTTTATATAAAAATTATTAAAGATAAAATTAAAAGGATTAATCTCTGCACAATACAGGAATTAACCCTTTTAAATGATTCTTATAAATATCTAAAAATAAATTTTCTATATTTTGATTTTTTAGAATAAGTAAAAGTTAGCTATATTTTTTTAATAGAGAGGCAACATCAGGAAATATCTCTCTGGCTATTTTCTTTATATCTTCATTTCCATGTTCCACAGTGAATCCATTATATTTTTGAACCATCTCTATATCATTGTATGAATCTCCAATGACTAGGATATCATCTATATCATTTAATTCTTTACAAACAAAGTCTATTCCAGTAGATTTATTTACACCATTAGCAACAATATCTACATTGAGAACATTTGCATAAGCTGCAAGTGAACTACGAAATCTGGTATTAAGGTCGCTTACAAGTTCAGTGACTCTTTTTTCTGTATCAAATTTTTTATGAAGCTGAATTACATCTTTTATAGATGAAATATGTGCTTTGTCTAAAATAATATCAGCTGGATTGTGATTATCAATTCCAGCATCATTCATAATTTTTATTACTCTTTCTTTCTCTATTATTTCAAAAGAATTTTCATAATTTTCACAGATATATTTTACAATTTCTTCTATCTTTTGATTTGAAATACATTTAGAAAAGATTGTATTTTTTTCTTTATCAAGAATTACAGCACCATTATTACATATATAATAATCAGGCTTTAAATTAAAATTTTTCATCTGTTCAATGATAGATCTTTTATGTCTTCCAGTAGTAATGATAAAAAGATTTCCTTCACTTTGCCATTTGTTTACAGCATCAAGATTTTCCTGTGTGATATCTCTGTTTACATAAAGTGTCCTGTCAAAATCACTAAAAAGTAGTTTCATATTCCCCCCTTATACAAAACGTTTGCTTTCCCATTTTCTGCTCTTCCATCTAAGGAGCATAGCTATAGCACGGCACCATTCATCAGCAGCGTTGGCTATCCAGATTCCAACAAGTCCCCATCCTAATTTTATTCCCAGTATATATGAGAAAAGGACGGCAACAATAAAAATAAATATTATTCCCATGAACATAGGGAACTTTATATCCCCAGCAGCATGAAGGGAGTTGATTATAACAATGTTGAATACTCTTCCTACTTCCAATATTATCATTAGAGGAAATACTTTTAAAGATATCTCCAGTATTGCAGGGTCGCTTGTAAAAATACCCATTATATTTCTTTTAAAAATTACAACAATAGAAGTAACAACAAAGGCTAAGACTATTGACAGTTTTAAACTTTTAAAGCATTTCTTATAGGCTTCTTCTGGTTCATGAGCTCCAACTAATTGCCCTACCTGTATTGCAGTTCCCTGCCCCAGTGAGATGGAGAAAGTCATTACAAAGGTAGCCACAAGCATGAGATAAGTACGAGAAGCTATATAGTTTGTACCTAGAGCATTTACCATAGAAAGTATCATAAGCTGTCCTACATTCCATGCAAGGTTTTCACCAGCTGTTGGTATTCCAATAGAGAGAAGATTTTTTATAACAGTAAATGGAAATGGAGATATATATTTTTTCTTGAATCTGAATTTGCAATATCTCATCATAACTACAAGACCTACAATACATCCCAGTCCTCTTGAAACAACAGTAGATATTCCTACCCCAGTAGTTCCAAGTATAGGCATTCCAAACCATCCAAAGATGAACATACCATTTCCAAGAATGTTCAGCAGATTGACTCCTATATTTACAAAAAGCATTGGCTTAGGATTTCCATGACTTTTCATTATGGCTCCGCAAGTAAGAGTTACAGCCTGAAATACGCAGAGACCTCCAACCAGTTTAAAATAAGTTTTTCCCATACCAATAAGTTCTGTAGGGAGTTTTATTTTTATTAGGATGCTGTTCCAGAATATAAAATAGATAAGCCCCATAACTATACCTAAAACAATATTAAAAAGAACAGATACACTGATAACTTCTTTAATTTTTTTTCTATTTCTGGCACCAATATATTGAGCTATAAGAATACTGGTAGCAAGTGAGATAAAACCAAATATTACGTTTTGAATATTCAGTACCTGACTGATACCTCCAACAGCTCCAACGGCTTTATCACTATATTTTCCCAGCATGATAGTGTCAATGTTTCCTACAATATTTACCAGCAGAAGTTCTAAAAAAATCGGTATAGTCAAAGACATAAGCGATTTAATTTTAATTTTTTCCATTTAAAAATCTCCCCATTATTTTTATTCATAATATTATATGACAGTATTTTATAGCATTTCTGGAAAATAAGCTATAAAATTTTTAATTTCCCTTTAAATACCATGAAATCTTCTAAAAATTTGACTTTTTGTATTTGAAAGGGATATAATAGTTTTTATTTCTATTTTTTAACAGATATGCTATAATATTCAGTAATATAAAGATAAAGCGAGGAAAAGAAAATGGAAATAATAAGCAAGGATAAACCAAAAGGGCTGGCTTACTCAAAAAATAAAAAATTAAAAAAAGCAAAAAGACTTGAAGAAGAGAAAAAATTCAAGAGACTGACTGAGAATAAAAGAAAAAATGCTGAGAGCAGAAAAGAGAGAGCTATAGAAAAAGAATCTATAGATAAAATATCAGAAGTAGCTATATTAGGGTATAATAAAGGAATGCTTCTAATTAATATAGAGGGAAAAGAAGAAAAAAGAGCTCTTTTATTTGATAAAAAGGCAGTGACCAAAAGCAATCTTGAAAGAGAAATAAGAAACTTTGAAGTGAAGCTTTATGGAGATAACTGGAAAATATCAATACTGAAAGGTTTTCAGGAAATGAAGGATGAGCTTATCTGGAAGCTGTCTGAGGAAATTTAATTAAATACTAGTTATTCTATAAAGCCAGGATAGGGACTATCCATAGAGCTTGGTAAATATAGTTAGATTACTAACTACTTCCCAAGAAGCTCCCACTTCTTAAAGTGGTGAGTAGTTCGCAGTCAAGTCCATGCTGGGTTCAGTATGGATTTTTTAATACTATTGTTGGAGGAATGACTATGAAAGAATATATATTGAAAAATGGGAAAAAACTTGTAATAAAACTGGCTGAAGAAAAAGATGCAGAAGGGCTTTTGATACATATAAATCAAGCTGGAAGAGAAACTGATTTTCTTGGATTTGGAAAGGAGGGATATGATAAGAATGTTGAACAGGAAAAAGCAGTAATAAAATCATTTACTCCTAAAAACTTTATGCTTGTAGCTGTAATAGATGGAGAAATAATAGCAAGTTGCAGCATAGGATCAAGGGAAGAAAGAGTAAGATTGAAGCATATGGGAAATTTAGGTATATGTGTTCAAAAGAAAGCTTGGGGGCTTGGTGTAGGAAATTATTTGATGGAATATGTTCTGGAAAAAGCTAAAGAAGGCGGACTTACTAAAGTAAATCTTGATGTAAGAGTAGACAATGAAAAAGCTATTCATCTATATGAAAAGTTTGGATTTGAAAAAGAAGGAACTATAAAAAAATGCCTCCTTATAGATGGAATATACTATGATAACTATATAATGGGAAGGGAGGTTTAAAATGATTTTTAAGGTAGATAAGAAATGTCATGGAGAACTCATAGAAGTATGGGAGAAATCTGTGAGAGCTACTCATGATTTTCTTAGTGAGAAAAACATAGAAGATATAAAAAAAGAAATTCCTATGTATTTTAATGCAGTGGAAATGCACTGTACTAAAAACAGTGAAGGAAGGATAACTGGATTTATAGGAACCGCAGACAAAAAAATAGAAATGCTTTTTGTAGATCCAGAATATTTTGGAATGTCTTTTGGAAAAACTCTTATTAAATATGTTATGGAAAATAGAGAAATAGATGAAGTAGATGTAAATGAGCAAAATGATAAAGCTCTAAAATTTTATCTCCATATGGGATTTGAAGTATTATCAAGAGATGAATTTGACAGCATGGGAAATCCTTTTCCAATATTGCATATGAAAATAAAAAAGATGGCGTAAAAACCATCTTTTTTTTGTAATTATTTTGAAGCTGGAAGAGTAATTTCTACACGATTATCATAAGCATTTTTGATAGCTCCGAGAATATCTCCATGAGCATCTCTTATACTCATAGTAGCTCCAGCCACTAAATCAACAAGTTCTTTTTTCTCTGAATCAGACAATTTGTTGAATTTTTCTTTGTCTTTTTCGTTTTTGCTTTTTTCTTTTAAAGGTCTTCCATTTACATCAGATGATGATTTTGCAAACCATGCTTCTATTTCAGCTACAGTTTTTCCTTTGAAAAATTCCTGATAGAAATTCATTTGTTTATCCCATTCGTTTCTAGGATTCATTCCATAATCTTTTCCACGTTCACGTTTAGTTTTCCATCCATTTACTTCAGCAGTTATATTTTCCACTGTATTTTCAGATATTCCAGTAACATTTCCAGATTCATGATCAGTTACATTGTACCCAGCTGTTCCAGGCCAACCAGAAAAATGAGGCATTGATGCACCATCATAATTTGGTGTGCTTAATTCAAGAGCATCTACTATAATATTGATTATCCTTCCATTTTCATCAAATAGCCCAGAAGCAGTTACATAGTTAAGACTGTAGACTTCTACTCCTTTGCTGTCTTTTCCAGGACCTACACGAAAATTGGCAGCTTTACCAAGCCCTTGATATACTTTTGCTTCCGCTGAAAGATTGAAGCTCATTCCTAAAAATAGACTTCCAGCTAAAAGAGTATAAATTGATTTTTTTAACATACATCCTCCTTGGTTGAAATTAGAATAAAATATACTTAAATTATATATAAAAAACTGTAGTAAATCAATGAAAGTTATGTAAAATACAAAATATATATATTTATTAATAGAAGTTTAATAATAAAAAATACATAAAACGTTTTAAAAAATAGAAATATAAATGCTTTTAAAAAATTTGAGTGTACACGTAAGTATAAATAAAATATATAGATTCTGTAATCACTATAAAATTATATTTATTACTAAAAAAATAAATGTTTTCCAGCAAAAGTTTTGGTAAAATTAAAGAAAAGCATAACAGGAGAAATAGATGATACTGAATAGAGAATTTTATACACGAGATGCTGTAACAGTAGCTAAAGAACTTTTAGGCAAGGTATTGGTTAAGAAGAGAGGGAGAAAACTCTTTAAGGGGAGAATAACAGAGGTAGAAGCATATCTGGGAGCAGAGGATAAAGCCAGTCACTCATATAATAACAGGAGAACTGCCAGAACAGAAGTTATGTATAAAGAGGGTGGATATTCCTATGTATTTTTGATATATGGGATGTATGACTGTTTTAATGTGACAGCTTCTGTAAAAGATAATCCTCAGGCTGTTCTTATCAGAGGTGTAGAACCTCTTGATAACAAAGAATTGATGATGGCAGAGAGAAAAGTGAAAAAGGAAAAGGATATATCCAATGGTCCGGGGAAATTAACAAAAGCTCTGGGAATAACTAAAGAAGATAATGGTATTGATTTAACAGATAAAAAAAGTCTGTGGATAGAAGATGATGGATATGTTCCAGAAAAAATAACTGAAACTACTAGAATTGGAATAGATTATGCAGGGGAAGATGCTTTGAAACCATGGAGATTTTATATAACAGACAGTATATATGTATCTAAAAAAGTAGAAGTAAATAAAAAAGAAGCTCAAAAATAAGGGCTTCTTTTCTATAACAAAGGGAAGGTTTGCTATTCTGAATTACTCTAATGGTAAAAAATAGATTTGCGACTTTCCTCTTTTTTTTGCTTCATACAGGGCTATATCACTTTGTTTAATAAGCTCATCTAAGTTAATAACTTTATTATAAGCTGTAGTTATACCTATACTTGAACTTAAATGAATGAAATTAGTTTTATTTATGTAAGCTTCTTTCAAGTTTTTTATTAAGAGAGAAGCTTTATCCATTATTTCCTCTATACTCCATTCTCCAAATGAAACTATGAGAAATTCATCTCCTCCAATACGAGCTATTAAATCTCCAGGAAAAATTTTTTTAAGAATAGATGATGTGAGTACTAATATCTCATCTCCCATTTGATGGCCATATATGTCATTTACAGATTTGAAATTATCAAGATCCATATATAAAACAATGATTTGATTGACTTTTGTAAAGTGCTTCATATATTCATATAAGTAACGACGATTGTATAATCCAGTGAGATAATCAGTATTAGAAGTATGAATAAGCTTGTTTTCTAATTCTCTTTCTTTAGTTATATCACGAAAAATACACAATTTTCCTATTTCTTTTTGGAATGTATCTAAAATTATTTTTTCATGACAATTTAATACCTGGAGTTTTGAATTCTTTTGATTATTACATTCAAAACATCCGTTTTCATCTACTATAGTGACTAAAGTTAAGTTTTCTTTTAACCAGTTTCTGTAGTTATGCTTGACAACAACATCTTTTTCAATTTTAAAATATTCAACAAACTTATTATTAACATTGATTATTTCGCCATTAATATTGCAAATCAGTATAGCAAACTGCATAGTATTAATAATAAGCTGCAACTCTATATCTATATTTTCAAGATCTGTAATATCATGAGCTATTCCTACAGTTCCCATCATTTCTCCATCTTCATCATATAAGGGAGATTTATATGTATTTAGACGGCGGAATCCATTTCTATTTTTAACCTTTTCATACAGTAAAATAGTTTTTCCAGCTTTACGAACATCTTCTTCGCTTTCCATACAGATATATTCACCCTTTTCATATTCAGGTCTTGGAATATCCCAGATAGTAAAGTGATCCTGTCCCTCTATTTTTTCTCTTGATTTTTCTATGATATTACAAAAAGCGTCATTTACTTTTAAATGAATACCAGTATTATCTTTAAACCATACCATATCAGGTATGCTGTTTATTAGTGTATTGAGATAATTTTCAGCTAATATTTTATCTTTTTTTAGTTTTATTCTTTCAATTATTTTTTCTATTCTGAAAGATACTTCTTTTTCAGAAATAGGAGTAAACCATATATCATCTGCAAAATTAAAAAAAGCATCATTATCAGTAATAACATTATGCTCTAAAATCAAGATCAAAGTTGTATTTAGTTTCATAAGATTTCTAAGTTCTTCAGCTTTAAAATCAGAAGGATAAAAAGCTAAAAGTATGTCGCTTTTTTTAATATCTTCTGTTCTCAGATTAATATATTTTTTTAATTTGTAACTAAAAAGTTCTCTCTGTTTTAAGTTCTTCATTGCTAGTTCTATTTGAGAGTTATCTGGGTACAAAATTTTTAAAGTTACATTGTACATAAATACTCCTTATTTTTAAAATAAAATTTGTTTTTTTGTTAGATTTAAAGAAAATTTATAATAGCTATACTTGACTGTTTAAATATTAATATAAGTATATCCCCAAAATCAGATATTGTCAAACCTAAAAATACGATTTGAAGAGTTTATTTTAAAAAAGAAAGACTGTCCTTCAAGAACAGCCTTATAAATTTATATTCAGTTGTTATTATAAAGTATGAACTTTATAATAATATACTTTTCCATTTTGATCAGTAATTACTAATTTGGCTTTTTTACCTTTTAAATTAGGGCCTATCTGAGCAGATAAACTTATATCCTTTTTACCTTCTCTAGCTGAAATTCCAAACAATCCAGATATTTCAGTATCAGAACCCTGCACTTTTAGATTATATGAAAATTTTAAAGAGGTATTTCCTTCTGAAAATGAAGAAGCTGAAATAATTGCAGAATTTCCATCATAGTTTAAATTTATATTTGATAAAGTTCCTTTGTGTATAAGATTTCCTTTATATCCATAAACTCCAATATTAATTTCTGTAATCATATTTAAATTAGAAGAAACAGAATTTGAAGTTTGAGAATTGGCAACTGTTTTTATTTTTCCTGGAGTTTCAGTAAAAGTAAGTAAACTTTTATATTCTCCATTTTGTATATTAGAATCAGGTTTTACTCTAAATCTTACTATTTGTTTTCCAGCAGGTTTTAAAGATATTGTTTTAGGAAAAATAGTAAGATTAGAATTAAGATTATATTTTTCTCCAAAAGCAGAATCAGCTTGAAAAATCGCCTCTAATCTTAGTGGTTCAGTTGTATTATTTAAAATAGCAATTTCTTGGGTAGAAGATTTATTTAATTCTACTGAAAATCCTGTAGGAGCAACAGAAAAACTAAGCGAATATGATAAAATAGAAAGATTCAATAATAATATAATAAAAAGTAATTTTTTCATAAAAATCCTCCATTAACTTTAAGTTGAAAAACAGTAGCAATATTGCTACTGTTTTTATTTACCTGAATTAAAATCATATTCAGCTTTAATTTTAACAGTTCCTGTATATAGACCTGGAGTTGCATCAGCAGGTACTCCTTGTTCTAAAAATCCATAAACAGGAAATTCTAAAGAACCATTTTCATTTAAAGCAAATGGATGATTAAACATTTCGGATAAAGCAATAAGATTATGATGAGTTACATTGTCATCTGAATGCAAAGATGCAATTAGTTTAGAGTTAGGATCAATTGTATTAGTTAAATAAACTGCATCATTTCCAGATAAACCACCCTTTGCGTCAAGTCCCTCTACTTTAAGTAAAATATTTTCTTTAGCTCCTCCAGAAAGTAAAATTTTTCCATTTTTTCCATTTCCGTCTAATGTACTTATAGGAGAACTTGAACCTGCAACTAAAATACCAAAATCTACAGGTTCTGTTGTGATCGTCAATGGTTTAATAATTTGAGCTTTAACCTGTAAATCAGCTTCAGCACTAAAAGTAATTCCTGATATTGCTAATATACTAGCTAACAATAATAATTTTTTCATATTTATCCCTCCCAGAATATATAATAATATTAATAACTTATATAATAAAAAAGCAATTATTATTAGAGTGCAAAAAATTACACTTTTAAAAATAATTGCAACTGGCTGCCATTTAACAGGCCCTATAGCTTTGCGTCATAACATTTCTGTTATTTTGCTAAATTATAATATATACTTCTTTAATACATTATACTCCAGCAAATAATGTATGTCAATATAAAAAAGCTTAAATTTACGATTCAAAGATATTATTTGAATAAAAAAGAGTTCTACTTTATAGAACCCTTCATAAAATATGGATTTATAAATTTTTAATTGTAATTATAAATTATGAATTTTATCATAATATACTTCTCCATCTTGATCTATCACTGTAAATTTTATTTTTTTACCCTTTAGATCTATTGTAGGGTCTATTGAAACTTTGATATCTTTTTTTCCTTCTCTGGCAGACATTCCAAGCATTCCTTCTAATTCAACATCAGAATTTAGAACTTTTAAATTATAGTAGAATTTTATAGAAGCATTTCCTACAGATGAAGTTACAGCAGTAGCAGTTATTGCGTTTCCAACATAATTTAGTTTCAAATTATTTAAAGTTCCTTTTGATATTTGCTTTCCTCTTTGGCCAAATACACTTATACTAATTTCAGTAATCATTTGCAAATTAGTTGACATTGCAGTTTTATTACTACCATCTTCACTAAGAATAGTTTTTATTTCTTGAGGAATTTCTTTGAAAGTAAGATAACTCTTATATTCACCATCTTTCATATTAGCATCAGGCTTTGTTCTAAATCTTATAGTTTGTTTAGCACCAGGTTTCATAGCAATTATTTTGGGAAATATTACAGAATTAGAATTAAGGTTAAAATTTTCTCCAAAATTAGGATCACCTTGAAAATATGCTTCTAATCTAAGTGGTGCAGAAGTATTATTAGTAATGTAGACTTCTTGGGTAGAAACCTTATCCAAATCTACTACAAAACCAGTAGGCATAACAGAAAAATTAAGAGAATAAGAAATGACAGAAAGTATTACCAAAAGAGTAAAAAAAGAAAGTTTTTTCATAGCTGTTCCTCCAAAGAATTTAGTTAAAAAACAGCAGCAAATAATTGATTTATAGAACTAGTTATTTAGCAGGAGTGGCAGCAGGCCAAGAATCATATTTAGCAGTTACTTTTATAGCACCTTTATAACTACCAGTATTTTGTTCAGGTCTAGTCTTAATATCTCCTGCAACTCTAAATTCTTTTGATTTTATCTCATGCAAATTTCCAGTGGCAGCAATATTGAAAGAAAGATCACTATCACTTAATTGTTTACCATTATCATATATTTTTATAATAGGAACTAAACGGTCATTATATGCAGCACCATTTGAGCCACCTTCTCTCAATAATTTAGCCACAATTTGACCATTTTTAAATTTATTCTCGGCATCGACAGTATCCTCTATTGTTAAAGAAATATTTGTATTTGATGCTCCTTTGATAATAAATTTACCAGCTTCAGTCTGACTTGGATTTACAGTTTTATTATCATTTAACCCAAGAATACCAAAATTTAATGGCTCAGTCTCAATATTTAAATCAGTAAGAACTTGAGCAAAAATTTCAACTTCTCCACTTGCTTCTGTTTGAATGTCAGCAGTAAAAGCTGAACCAGCTATAACCAATAATCCTGCTAATAATAATAATTTTTTCATATCTATCCCTCCTAAAAATATCTTAATATTTTTTATATAACCCCTGTATATTAAAAATGCAACTATTACTCAAATATATGATCCTGATAATCATGTTCTCAAATAATAATTGCAACTGGCTGCCATTTTACAGGCCCTATAGCTTTGCGTCATAACATTTCTGTTATTTTGCCAAGGTTATTATATACTAATTTTATGTAATATAATTATACATTATTAATTAATGCGTGTCAATAAAATATTTCTTTTTTAACGTGTTAAAAAATACGAATAGAAGATATTTTTTGTTCGAACTATAAAAAGTGTATTAAGAAGGTATCAAATATAAAACGGAACAGTAGAAATAAAGGGAAGGAGATTAATTTCTCCTTCCCTTATTTTAAATTTATAAAGAATTTATTCCGCTATAAATTGTTTTATTGTTTTGATCTTTCAATATAAGTTTTACTTTTTTTCCTTTTAATTCAGGGGCTTCTATACTAGTTGAAAGTTTCTTTTCTCCAGTTCTTGCACTTGTTCCAAGTCTTCCTTCAGAGATAACTTTTCCACTTTCATTTTCCAATACATAATCTATTCTCATAGCTGTGTTGCCTTTAGAAGTTGTATCACATTTAAGAGAAAGAATTTGTTCAGCATAAGATACTTTTATATTTTGTGCTGTACCATCAATTACAGGTTTTCCTTTTATTCCAGATACTCCTATAGCTACCTCTGTGATAAAAGTAAGTTCAGTAGAAAGTCCCTTATTATTTTTATCATTGACAATTACTGTCTTTATTTCTTGGGGAACTTCTTTGAATATCAGCAAACTTCTATATTCTCCATCTGTCATATTAGCATCAGGTTTTACTCTGAATCTTATTGTTTGCTTAGAACCTGGTTTAATAGATATCATCTTTGGAAATACAGTGATATTATTATTTAAGTTAAAATCTTCAAAAGACTCAGCAGCTTCCATATAAGTTTCTATTCTCAGTGGAGCTGGAGTATTATTGATGATATACACTTCCTGAGTTACAGGTTTTTTAAGTTCAACTTTGAAACCTGTGGGAGCTACAGAAAAGTTAAGAGCATAAGCAGCAGTTCCAATGATGAAAGTCATTAAAAATGCAAATATTTTTTTCACTAGATCACCCCTAAATTAAAGTTCTGATAATAATTTATCATATTTTTCAAATTTTAGATTTCTGTTGAATTTCTTAAATCTTTCTACAATAGCATCTTTAAATGGCTGGCTTTTTTCAATTATATTTCCCTTATCATCAACTTCATTTCCATTTTTAAATAAAGATACAAGTACTACTCCTCCACCTTTATCATAGATGATGACTTTTCCATCTTTTAAACCATTCTTGTATGGAACTGTAGTTTTGATATCGCCAGTTTTGTAGAAAAATTTCCAGATATTTTCTCTTCTGTTATTTTTGTATGTCCCCTCTATCAGAGGAATGTTATCTGTTGAAAACATTTTTATTGGACCATTAAGTTTTCCATAAGAGAAAACTGTTGTAGTATCTAATACGCTTGGACTATGGAAGAAGACAGCTTCTCCATCCAATAGTCCACTTCTGTATGTTACTTGTGTTTTTACATTTCCTTTTGGATCATAACTTACAACTCTTCCTGAAAGTATACCATCTTCAAAATTTTCATAACTCTCTATTTTATTTGTTTCATAGAAATATGCCCATTGCCCATGAGGCTTATCATAATTATATCTGAGGATAGCTCTGTTGCTTCCAGTGGGGTATTTGATAACCCATTGTCCATGTTTGATTCCTTCTACATATCTTCCTTCATAGATGAAGTTTTTTCCTCCATCTAAAATAACGCCTTTAAAAAACCCGTCTTTTATACCTGATTTATATTCTTCATTGATACCAGGACCTCTGAATTCACCAGTAAAAGGGACAGATTCATTTTTGAAATAGACGATATTATTTTTTATTTGCTTATTTTCAATCTTCTCTACTCGTTTAGCATCAGAGTATGAAAGTTCGAATATACTAAAACATAAAATCATAATTATCAATAATAGCTTCGATTTTTTCAAAATAACCCTTCTCCTTTGATTTTTTAGTAATTATTTAAGATGTCATCTATGTCATCTTCATCCGTATCAGTTGGTGTTGTTTGAGTTGGTTCTTCAACAGCAGTTCTCATTAACTGAGTATCATAACCTTCAAAATACTCTCCAGTTTCTGTATCTGATAGAGTAACATCAACATCTAATTCAGGGATGGTAAAGCCGAAATTTTCCTGACCAAGATATATAAATTTCATTTTATATTGTCCTGGTGGGATATCTTCAAAGAAGAACATTCCATCAAATTCAGGATCGACTTCATATTGCACTTGCCCATCTTTTTCAAGGACTATAGTAGTCATAGATACAGCTTGTATAAATTGTCTTTCTGTAAATTCAGATGTATTCCAGATATTTCCTGTAACCATTGAAACAACTTCAATAGGTACATCAACTTTAAGTCCAGAAGATTTTCTTGTTTTAATCTTTAGAGCACCCTTAGAATTTTTCATCATAGGGTCAATAGTTTTTCTATTGATTGTAAGGTCTATAACCTCGTTAGTAGCTACACCTTCAGCCACATAATTTCCATCTTCATCAGCTATGAATGTTCTGTTGTTTACCATAACTCCGGCTTCAGGGATAGGAATATCTCCCTCATCAAATATACCATTTCCATTCTTATCAAGGAATACTTTACCATGTATCCAAGCACCAGTAATAGAAACATTACTTTTGATTTTTCTAAGAGGGTTGCTGAGATCAATAATCTTGCTGGCATGAAGACTTGTAGTTGTTTCACGATTATTATCCTCATCTATAGTGATATCAGTAGGAACTTCAAGATAGATAAAGTCATCCAGTTCAATAGAGAAACTAATACCGTATCTGAATTTTTCTGTTTCACTGGAATATTTTGCTTCTATTCCAAAATCAGCATACAGAGTATCTTTTACCAATTCCAGATTTCTTTTATTTACCTTAAATGTGTATTCCTGCTTATATTCATCATCAGTTTTCTTTTTGCTTATTTCACCATCCAGCATCATATTCAGACTTTGAAATCCTGAATAAGCAAAGGATGGATAAAAAGATATACCTTCGCTCCCCTTTGTTAATTCTTTTTCCATTCTCAGAGAGAAGGAAACAGGATTAAGCATTGAAGAGTACCAAGTACCATATATATTTTTACTTTCTATATCAGTATCGTAATAAATATATCTATTAAGTCCAAACTCAAAAGAGTTTCTATCAAAACTTTTTCCAAGAGATAATGAATTATATTTCTTTAAATTTGTGTCTTCATAGACATATGGAGAATACTTATTTTCAGTAAATCTTAAATTGTATGAAAATAGTTTTTGCTCCACTGACAGATTGTAGTTGTTTTCCTGTTTTTCTATTTCGTAGTAGTTCTTATAGTTAATCAAAGTAGGAAAGCTGTTGAGCCCTGTACTCCACAAGAAAGTGTTTTCTAAAAATCTGTATTTTCTTCCAGAAGTACTTATCAGGTCATTTCCTCCTACCCCAATAGTAAGATTATCAGCTAGTCCATAGAAAGTTCTTACAATACTTTGAGGGTCGCCATTATCAGCATTTTTACCACTTTGTGCTGAGAATCTGTATCTTCCCTTTTTTAATAGTTCAGAGTCTGAAAGAGAGTAAACTATTCTTTCTTCCACTTCACCATTTTTATAGTAAATTTTTAATGTGTAGTTAGAACTAAGTATACCATCATCTATTCTAAATTCAAAATCTTTTGTTTGAGGAGAAATATAACTTAAAAGCATACCATTTCTATATAGCTCAATGATATCAGCATCAAAAGCTTCCCCTTTAATAACAGTGATAGCACCATCTTTTGTTACATATGTTTCTTCGTTGTTAAAGCTTACTCCCAGAATATTACCGTCTATGCTCAGAAATCCAGGTGTTATAAGGGAGAAATTACCAAAGACAAGGTCATTATCTCCAACAATATCTGAATAAGTAAGATTACCATAAGTAAGCTCAGATTCAGGTCTTATTTCACCAGATAAATATAGCCCTCCATACAGGAGCTGTGAAGCATATTCGTATGAAAGACGATTCTCAGGTCCTTTAATATCAGATTGAGAATAATCTAATTTTACTAGTCCAGGAGTTATAAGCTTTCTAGGTACTTCAATGTCAATTTTTCTTTCTTCTTCTTCTTTTCTGCTATCCAGTCTTAATCTTTCTACTTTTCCTTTTTCTCTTTCTTCATAAGGCAGTGTAAAATTTGGTTCTAAATTCAACCTTAAAGATGAAAAATCATATTTTATTGAAGTAAAGTCCATCTTCTTTTCTAAAGCTTTTGAATTGACATATAGTTCACCATCTAAGACATAAGCTTCATCATCTGAAAAAGAAACGTTTATATTTTTCCCCTCGAGTTTTCCAGATATAGATTTATTTTCAGTATTTACTTCAAGTCCATAGAGCTCCATAAAATAAAATAGAGCATTCATTCCTATGTAGACTTCTTCATTATCATAATCATATTTTACCAGAAAAAAGTCATCTTTGATTTTTTTTGCATTTATCTGTATGTATGAATCTTCAAAGTTTTCATAATTTTCTACAGAATAAAGAGATTTAGAAATAAGAATTAAAAACATTAAGAAAGGCAGAACCCTTCTTTTTTTAATCATCATACTCCACTCTTACTGTAAAACTTCCAGTATATTTCCCTCGACTGTTTTTATTTGACTCACATCTCCCATTTATTTCTATGTTATCTATTTTGCCTAAACTTCCATTATTATTTCCAGAAACTTTTTCTATAAGTTTTTCAGAAATAAAAATTTCATTCCCAGAAAGAGTTCCATTTTTTTTAAAGCTTAAAGTTACGGGTAATGAACCACCACTATTATTGGTTATTGATGTAGTCTTAGGAATAAATATTTTTACATCACTATTATGAGGGCCAACTACTTTTATAACAGCAGGATGTCCATTACTTTTTGAACTAGAAGTATCAAGAGGATAACCAGCAATTCCTTTTCCAAGATCCATATCTTTTTTTACTATTACTTTTAAAGATTCAATGGGCTCTATATCTTCAAGATTAATAGTTATATAATTCTTGGTTCCCTCATCTTTTTTATTGTCTTTACCTCTATAACCAATAGCTAATTCCCATTTTTTGTTCCAATTAACAAAAGCAAGACTTCCATTTAAAGAAAATTTAATAGGATTACAAACACTTCCATCCTTATTTTCAAAATAGACACGATTTCCTCTTCTAGTTCCATTAATAATATTAACTATTTTTAAACCTGTACCTTTTACAGCATTTTCATTTGCTGTATCTATATCAGCAATTTCAAAATAAACATCAGCGTCATCTTTTTTATTAGTTATTGTCACTTCAGCAATTTCAAAGGCAACAGCTGGAGTTGAACCTTTTATAACGTCTTCTTTTGTGTAGATACCCCTAGCTGAAACCTCAAATGGACCATTACCAGAATAAGAAAAAGAAAATACAACCAACATAAGTCCTATTATAAATTTTAGTCTCTTATATATTTTAATCCCCTCCCTCTTATCTTTCTATATATTTATATTTTTCGGCTCCCACTACGAGAGTTCTACCATGAGAAATAGGGATATATGGAAGTTCTTTATAAATAAGCTGAACTATTTTATCGAATACCTGATCCCTTTTCTCTTTATCTTTTTCTTCTTTTATGATTTTAAGGAAAGGCTGTAAAGCATTGTACATTTCCATATCTCCTATATCATAAAGAAGAACTTTTCCCAGATTAAATACAGTATAATTTCTATTAAATGTTACATCAAATATAGCAAGATCAAAATCTTTGTTCTGGAATTTAATGTAATATGAATCTGCCTGATGAGGAAGAATATTTACTTTCATTCCAGTGCTTTCAAGAGAAGCTTTTATTTTTTCAGCCTGTTCCATGTTAGTATTTGTATTAAGAACCATAATATTAACTTCTCTATTTTTTAACCCCGCTTTGTTTATATTATCCTTAGCTTTTGAAGTACTGTAGTCAGTATCTACTTTAGAAAGTCTTGGAGTAAACATTGTGCTTGGGAAGAAAGAATCTGCTGTTCTTTGGATAGCACTCTCTATAGCTCTTCTGCTTTCAATAGAGTAATTTTTCTGCTTTCCAAACATAAGTGCAGTAGTTTCTGTTTCTCCACTTTTTTTAACAGAGATATCTTCATCAATTATTCCATATTCTTTTGCATTATTAAAAGCTTTCTCTGTTACATCTAAGGCAATGTTTGCTTTTTCATTGAATAGAGCAATAAGTCTTTGCGTTTCATTAACTTCTTCTCCAATATTTACTTTTTTTATATTAGAAGCTCCATCAAAATAATCTGAGAAGTTTTCTAATTTTAAAGTTTTTCCATTGAAGCTTTTTGCAAAGAATGGACCAGTACCAACTGTATACTTTCCAGTTCTTTTGGCTATTGAACTGATTTCATAACTTAATGATGCTAAAAATAAACTGTCTTTTTCAGCAATTTTTATTACCAGTTCCTTGTTATTCAAAACTTTTATATCTGTGATTTCTGAATAAAAGTTTTTTAATGTTCCATTTTTTCTTAGATATTCTAATGAATCTTTAACGTCTTTGGCAGTTAGAATACTTTTGTCATGAAATTTAATACCACTTTTTAATTCTATAAGGAGCTCTCTTTCGTTGAGCCATTTATAGTTTTTAACTAGATGAGGTTTTACATCTCCATTTTTATCAAAAGTGAAAAGAGTATCATATATTAAAGAGATAGCTCTTTTAGAGTAGTTATCCTTTATCATAGCAGGATCAATAATTGAAACCCTCATTCCTTGAAGAATATTTAAAGTTTCAGGAATCTCACTAGTTTTTTCGTTTTGATATCCATATTCATCAGCAAAAATATTTTCTACATCATTGGTAGTACTGCTAAAGCTAAAGATCAAAGAAAAATTAAATATCAATAATAATAAATATTTTCTCAAAAAATTCACCTCTTGCAGTATTTTATTTGTTTTTTATAGCTGAATAGATTTCATCAGCAAGATATATAGCCTTTGTATTTTCTTCATAAATCTTTTTAAATAGATTGCTGTTTGCCAAGAAAATACTTACTAATTCAGGATCAAAACTGATACCACTTTCTTCAATTATGATCTGTACAGCTTGCTCATGTGAGAAACCAGGTCTATAAGCTTTATCTTGTCTTAATGTATCGTAAGTATCTGCTAAAGCTACAATTCTTCCTTCAATTGGAATTTCTTTTTCTTTTAATCCCATTGGATACCCTAATCCATTCCATTTTTCATGGTGGAATTTAACAAGATTTTCAGCAGCTTTTCCAAGTCCTAACTTTTCAGCAAGTTTGTGTCCTACAATAGCATGCTCTTTTACTTTATTAAATTCTTCAGGAGTCAATTTTCCTGGGTTGTTAAGTATTTCATTAGGGACAATAACTTTACCTAAGTCATGAAGAATAGCAAACTTTTTGATCTCAGATACAAGTTTTTTATCCACACCAGATTTATCAGCAAGAAGTTCAGAATATAGAGATAATCTTTTAGCGTGATCTCCAGCTTCTTCTTGATCTAACTGATTAATCATTTCCAATGTTTCTACTAGAGCATTACTTAATACCTCTGCTCTTTTTCTATTCTTTTCAGATTTGATAAGAACAATTATCAAAATAATGATAAATATTATTGTTGGAACAGCTATTTTCATCATTAGTTTGTAGTTCTTTTCTATAAGAATATTCTTGTTTGCTTCAGGGTCAGTAAGAGTTTTATCTACAGCAAAACTTTTCATTACAGTGTTTACAAGCTGACTTAATTCTTCATCACCTTTTTTTACTCCAAGGCTGATAGCCATATTTTCATTTATAGTTCCGGCTATTTTTACTTCATCATCTAAAAACTCATTAGTTATAGCTCCTCTGATAACACTTGAAAATCCAACAAAATAATCTCCATTTCCACTGGCTAATTTTTTAAGTCCCTCTTGAACAGATTTTACAGGAACAATGATGACATCTTTAGCTACATGAGGAAGATATTCAGAAAAATAACTATTTTCAACTACTAATACTTTTTTATTATCTAAATCACTTATACTTGCTCTATATGAATCAAGTTTTTTATTTGCTATACCTATGTCACTTGAATAATATGGAGTGCTGAATATATAATCATTCATTTTTCTCTGATTTTTTATGATATACGCATTTATATCACCATCAGTTTTAGTTATTTTAAAAGGAACTCCAATGATAGTTTCTAAATCTTTTAATATATCAGGAAGAAGTCCTTTATATCCATCGCCTTTTTCATAGAAAAGAGGAAGCAGATATTTTGTATCAGGAAGCTGTACTTTTATTTCTTTAAACTTATTTTTTACAATTTCTTGATTAGGAGTATCTTTCAAAAGATATGTATAGTAATTTATTCTGTTTCTTTTTATAATATCTGTAAAATTAGAAGGTGGAAGAGAAGTTATATAATTTTTTACAGCATTATATACTTCAGTTTTATCTTCTCTTACAGCTATCTGTTCTCTGTATTGAAGCGTTTCTATCATTCTTATATGACTTTCAAAAGAATTGCTTTCAGCCCAGTCTACAACAACAAAAGCGTCAGCTTCTCCAGTTTCCAAATATTCCAATCCTTTATCTTCATTTGGAGCAGTAACTTTTTCAAATGCTACATTTGAAAATCTTTCTTCAAATTCTGCCAAACCACGAGAGTTAGGAATAAATGCGATTTTTAATCCATTAAGATCACTTACTTTTCTAATACTGCTGTTGCTTTTTACTAGAATTGCAACTCTGTATGTAATAGATGTAGGAATGTAATTGTAATGTTCATTTTGATGAGAGTCAACTACCCTTATCATGATTTCAGGGTCTTCACTTTCCAGTTTGTAATCCAGATCATATTTAGAATCTAGTTTTTCAGCATTGATTTTTTCAAATAACTCACCATAAACACCCTCGTATTTACCAGTTTCTAAATTTTTATACAGATACATATCTGTAAGATTAAGAGGTATCTTTATAGTCAAAGAGTCTTTCCCAAAAGCAAAAGAGGTTAAGAATACAAAGAAAATTGTAATTAGTTTTTTCATTAGCACCACCATTTTTATATTATTTTATTATTTAACCAAAAGTATTGTGAAAAAATTGTAAACTTATTTTTTAAAATATATTTAATTGCTAGCATCATCAGTATATTCAACTCTGAAGACAATAGAACCTTTATAAACTCCAGAAGGAGTATTAGATGAAATATCAGTTAAAGTTCCAGTAACAAAAAGAGTTGCAGGAGAACTTTCTGTTAATTTTAAATTTTCAATGTTTTTAAAGTCCCCTTCATTCTCCACTAACATGAATTCTGAATTTATTTGTTGAGCTGGATTGTTTTCATTAGTTAAAACCACCTTAAGATTGCGAGTATTTTTCACATCTTGTGGTTCTCCTTGCGTTATATCAGCCCATTGTATTTTTATATCTCCATCACCAGATATTTTTATTTCTCCGTGATGCCCAGAACTTGTTGAAGGTCTATTTTTAGAACTATAGTTTTGTGCTATAACAGTTCCAAAATCGGCATGTCGAATTACATTAACACTAATAGGGGCCATAAATTCAGCAGTAACTATTACTTCTTTTTCGTCCTTATCATTCACACCAAATGCAAGGATAGAAAATGTAAATATTCCTAAAAAAATTAATATTTTTTTCATAAATTTTCCTCCAAAATATATAAATAACTAAATTAGTAATTTAGATAAAAAAAGTGCAATCACAAAAAGACAGAGTAGCTCTGTATTTTTAGAATTGCAACTGGCTGCCACTTTACAGGCTCTATAGCTTTGCGTCGTAATGTTTCCATTACTTTGCCATAAAAACTGTTTGAATCGTTTTTTTAGCGACTATGTTTAATTAAAGAATACTATACTTCATTAAAAAAGTCAATGTTTTTTAGAACATGAAAACAGATTAAAAAAGTTCTATAAAATGAGTATCTAAACAGTATAGAGTGGGTATATAAAATAGTTTGAAAAAACCAGAATTTGTGTTATACTACTTCATATTAATTTATAAAATTTAAGGGGGAAATTTTTAAAATGGATTTTTTAGAGAAGCAATTTAAGCTGAAAGAACATGGAACTGATGTGAAAACTGAAATATTAGCAGGAATAACTACATTTGCAACAATGGCATATGTACTGGCAACTGTGCCATCTATGATGAGGGCAGCAGGGTTCAGCAAAGCAGCAGTTCTTACTATGGTCATCATATTATGTGCTGTAACATCTACAGCAATGGGACTTGTAACTAACAGACCATTTGTATTGGGACCAGGGCTTGGAAGTGTAGGAGTTTATGCAATAACTATGATAGTTGGAGAGGAAATGTCTCCAGCAGTGGCTTCAGGAGTTATATTCTGGGAAGGAATTTTATTTGTTATCATTTCATTTGTAGGACTTAGAGATCTTATTGTAAAACTTATTCCATTGAGTATAAAAATATCTATCAGTGCAGGTATTGGATTATTCATATCTCTCCTTGGATTTAAAAATGCTGGAATAATAGTCGCAAATGCGAAGAAAAATGTACTTGGATTTGGAGATCTTACAAGTCCAGCAGCAATTCTTGCAGTTATAGGGCTTGTTATACTTTTAGTATTAGAGATAAGAAAAGTAAACGGAGGAGTTATTCTTGCAATAATTCTTACAACAATAATAGGAATTCCTTTAGGAGTTACTAAAATACCTACTACTATCTTTGCAGCTCCTGGAAGTGTTGCAGAAATGGCATTTAATATTGATATAATTGGAGCATTGAATATAAAATATATTCCGTTCTTATTTGCTCTTTTCATACCTGACTTTTTCTCTACTTTTGGAACTGTTATAGGTGTAGGAGCAAAGGCAGGACTTTTAGATAAAGATGGAAATCTTCCAGGAATAGAAAAATGCTTCTATGTAGATTCTATTTCTACTGTATTGGGAAGCTTCTTCTGTATGCCATGTATGACTACATACTTGGAATCAGCAAGTGGAGTAGAAGCTGGAGGAAAAACAGGGCTTACTTCTATATCTACATCAGTAGTATTTTTACTTATGTTCCTTATAACACCATTAGCTTTAATGATACCAGCAGCAGCAACTGCTCCTACATTAATGCTTATTGGGGTAAAAATGCTTAGTGGAATGAGAAACATAAATTATGATGATGCTACAGAATGTATACCAGCATTTTTATCAGTGGCTTTAACAATATTTACATTTAACGTTGCAAATGGTATATCAGCAGCAATAATCGTTTATGTAATATTAAAATTGGCAAGTGGAAGAAGCAAAGAAGTACCAGCAGCTATGTATCCTTTTGCAGCAATTCTTTGCTACTATTTCTATACATTGACAATATAGAAAATAAAAACAGGAGAAAAGAATGAAAATAGATTTATTGATCAAAGATGTAAAAATCTACAATTCATATTTAAAAAAATTTAAAGAAGCTAATGTAGCTATATTAGATAAAAAAATACTTCATGTAGATACTAAAAAAGAGATAGAATTTGATGCTGAAAAAATTATAGATGGAAAAAATCAATACATGGTACCTGGCTTGATAGATATTCATATGCACATAGAGAGTTCTATGATGACACCAGCACCATTCTGCCATCAGCTTGCAAAGAACGGAGTTACTACTATAGTAGCTGAACCTCATGAAATAGCCAATGTCTTTGGCGACAGAGGTATATATGCTATGATAAAGGCAGAAGATAATATTGATACAAGTATATTTTATGGAATACCTAGCAGTGTTCCATCTACTTCTGAGGAATTGGAGACAACAGGAGCAGTCATTGATTGTGAAGGAATGAAGAAAATTGCTGAAAATCCAAATGTTATCTGTGTTGGAGAAGTAATGAATTACAGAAAAGTTATAGTAGATGATACTTTGGAGATATGCAGATTTATAGAATATGTAAAGAAGGAAAAACCAACATATGCTATTGAAGGACATTGCCCAAAGCTTCTTGATCTTGAACTTTCAAAATTCCTATATCTTGGAATAAATGGAGATCATACAGAACATACAATGGAAGAATTTAAGCAAAGATTTGAAAATGGTATGTTTGTTGAAATACAGGCAAAATCTATTGAAAAAGAATTGATAGACTACATTAAAGAAAATAATCTTTATGAGCATTTTTCTTTTGTAACTGATGATGTAATGGCTGATACTTTTCTTAATGAAGGGCACTTAAATGTAGTTATGAAAAAAGCTGTTAAAGAAGGGCTTAGAATAGAAGACGCTATATATTCAGCAACATATACTCCAGCTAGAAGAATGCACCTTTTAGACAGAGGAGTATTAGCACCTGGAAAAAAAGCAGACTTTTTATTTGTAGAAGATTTGGAAAAATTTGAGATAAAAAAAACTTTTATTGACGGAAAGGAAGTATATAACTCTTCAGAGGAGAAAAAATATATTCCTACAACATACAGATTTCCAGAGGATTTTTATAGAAGTGTTCATGTAAAAAATATAAAAGCTGAAGATATAAAAATACCAGTAGAAACTACTGAAAAAGAAGTTATGTGCAGAGTTATAGAAGTAAGTGATGGAAGCACAAGAACTAAAGAACTTATCAGACCTGTTCCAGTAAAAGATGGATATCTGGATTGGGAAAGCAGTGAGTATTGCTTGATAGCAGTATTTGAAAGACATGGAAAAAATGGAAATATAGGCTTTGGTCTTGTGACTGGAGATTCAATAAAAAAAGGAGCAATAGCAACAACTTATGCTCACGATCATCATAATTTGATGGTGATAGGAAAAACTGCTGTAGATATAATTAAAGCTGCCAACAGAATAATTGAAATTCAAGGTGGAATATGTGCTGTGGAAAATGAAAATATTCTTGCTGAGGTTGAATTGCCAGTGGCTGGAATATTATCAGAAAAAAGTGTAGAGGAATTAGGAAAAGAAGTAGAGAAATTGAGAGGTGCTATGAAAGCTCTTGGATATAAGCACTATAATCCTATAATGTCTTTATGTACTCTGTCTCTTCCTGTATCACCAGCATTAAAGATAACAGATAAAGGACTTATTGATGTAGCAGAATCAAAAGTAGTAAGTCTTATAGTATAGAAAAAATTGGAGAAGATCTTTAAGATTTTTCTCCATTTTTTATTTCAATAAAAAAGTTCGCGTTTAAATTGAAAAACGAATTTTAAAAAGCAAATAAAAATATTTAAAAAAATGACGGACTAGTTTTGATAAAAAATAAATTAAAAAATATTTGGATAAAAACTATTAATGGAAGAATCAATCATGGCAAAACCGTTAGTGGATTTTTGGAGCCATCAGAAGATAGTTTCTTTTAGAAGATAATAAAAGAGTAAAAGATATAAATAATACACACATGGGGGTGTAAGAAAAAGTATGAAATTCAAAAATAAAAATAATATTTTAATCTGTACAGAAATCTTGATTTTTACTGGAATAAATTTTAAATGCACAAACTTGCACAAATCTACACATTGCTGCACTGGTTTATTTTTTCTCAAAAGGGTATTATATTCCTAGGAAAAATAAAAAACACAGGGGGAAGTAAAATAGAAACAGGAGAAAATCAGGTAATACCAGCATATACAAAAGGAAATTACAAAAATTGAAAATTCAGCATATAATCATACAAGAACTGGCAAACAAGAGCAGAAAAAATCTCTGATCTTTTGATAAATTAAAAAATACAAAGATTCACTATTTCGTGAAATTAAAAAAAATACAGGTGTAACTATTGACAAATGACTTTTAAGAGGGTAATAAATTAGGTAGAAAAACATTCAGAATGGAGGAACTCATAATGGATAACATTATTATGACTGTGGGAACTAGTCTTGTAGAAAACTACATTGCTAACAACCCAAAGAAAGAAAATATAACCAAAGAAGATATACTTGGGTACTATGAAAAAGAAAATATGAATGACTTAAGAGATAGAAGATATGGAGCAGAAATAATGGCTCTTGAAAATCTTACAGAGAAAAAAATATTTTCTGGAAAGAGAATATTTTTAATAATTCATGAAACTGAAAATGGAAAATTGGCTGGAGATGTCCTTGAAGAGTTCATTCTTAAAAAGAATATAGCTAAAATAGTAGAAAAAAGAATTATTCATAATTTGAACAAAAGAAATCATAAAGAATTTAAAACTATTGGTCTTAAAGGGCTTACAGAAGAGATAAGAAACATAGTTAATAAAATAGGAAATAGTTTAAATGTCAGTGTGTGCACAGTTGGAGGATACAAGGCAGAAATATTTTTAGTAGGGCTTATGGCACAGCTTTTACACTTGAAATCATACTTTATGTTTGATGAATTTAATGAAGTGACAGAAATATCTCCTTTGCCAATGAAGATAGATTATGACTTTTATTTAGAGAATAAAGAATTTTTTAAATTGATAGAAAGAAAAGAAAAAGTCAAAGAATCTGAGATTAAGGATATTTTAGTAAAAAGTCCTTATTTGAAAAATTTTATAGAATTTGATGAGGAAGATGGAGAAGTTTATGCAGAATTTTCAGCTATGGGAGAATTTTACATGAAGAGAATGACCTCAACAAGCAATCTTCCTTTAAGTACAAGCAAGCATTCACCATCAGATAAGGAGATGCCAGGAAGCATACCAGTAACTGAGGAATTGGAAAATATAGTAAATTCATTGAAATGTTCACCATATGTTGAAAAATTAAAAGTTGTATATTATAATCCAGACAGAAATATAGCTTTTTCTAAATTTTCTCTAGCTCAAAATTATCATGAACAGATGATAGTAAGCTTAGAATATAAATGTGAAAAAGGAGTGGCTGGAATAGATCTATATACAGTAGGTGGAACAGAAAAGGTGATGAAATCACTGGTAGCTTATTTTAATGAAAACTTTTTAGATTAGTCTAGGGATATAAAAGCGTAAAATTGACTTTTCTATAAAATATGGTATAATAATAGTACCTGAAAGGGTACTTGTTAAGATAGATAAAACGCTATGAGATAAGCTTTCACACTAGTGGAAGCTTTTTTCATACTAATAAGTAATTAGCGTTTCTTATTAGTAGTAGAATCTATCTTAACAAGGAGGTTTAGTATGTTTAAACTGGAGTTTCATTTTAACAACAATAAGATTGAGGGAGGTACTTTTATAGCTGTTCTCTTAATCATTATTATTGCTGTTATATGGATTTATCTCTTAGTTTACTAAACTAAGCCTCAACCCTGCGGGGTTTGAGTGGAAAATATAATAAAATGATGGAAGGGCAGAGTTATATATTCTGCCTTTTTATAATTGTTGTAATTTATGAAATGTAGTATAATAAACGGAAGGTAAAAAAATAATTAATATTCAATTAAATTCAAGAGAAAAATATGGTATTATTTACATAGAAATTTAAATGAGGTGGACAGAATGATTGTGGGTCTGACAGGTGGAATAGCAAGTGGAAAATCCACAGTAAGCAAATTTTTTAAGGAATTAGGTCTTGAGATATTAGATGCTGATGAATTAGTAAAGGAAGTCAGTCAAAGAAAGGATACCATTGATAAAATAGCAGAGGTTTTTGGAAGGGACATTCTTGATGGAGAAGGTAAAATAATAAGAGAAAAATTGAGAGAAAAAGCTTTTGAAAACAGGGAGCTGTTAAAAAAGTTAAATGGAATAATACATCCACAGGTTATAGAAATATTTGTAGAAAAAAAGAAAGAGACGTCGAAAGAATCTATTGTCATTTTTGATATTCCTCTTTTGTATGAAGCTGAAATGGAAAATTTATGTGATAAAATAATTGTAGTATATGTGGAAAGAGAATTACAGACAAAGAGAGTAATGGAAAGAGATAATAACAGCAGAGAACTGGCAGAAAAAATAATAGAAGCACAAATGGATTTGGAAGAGAAAGTAAAGAGAGCAGATATTGTAATAAATAATAATAGTACACTGGAAGATTTAAAAAATCAGGTAAATGTGGTATACTGTAATCTGCAAAAAATAAAAATGTGAGGTAAATTATGAAAATAGTAGCTCCAGCAGGAAATATGGAGAGATTTTATGCTGCTGTAAAAGCAGGAGCCCAAGAGATATATATGGGACTAAAAGGATTTGGAGCAAGAAGAAATGCTGAAAATTTTACATTAGAGGAATACAAAGAAGCACTTGATTATGCTCATAAAAGAGGAGTAAGAATATTTCTTACACTAAATACAATAATGATGGAAAAAGAGATGGATTTTCTTTATGAAAATTTGAAGGCTCTTTATGAACATGGACTTGATGCAGTTATTGTTCAGGACTTGGGATATTTCAGATATATGAAAGAAAATTTTCCAGATATGGAATACCATGGAAGCACACAGATGACAGTAGGAAATCATATAGAAGCTGAATATCTTAGAAAAATAGGATTCAAAAGAGTGGTACTTCCAAGAGAGATGACATTTGAAGAGATAAAAAAAATCAGAGAAAATACAAGCATAGAATTAGAAATATTTGTGTCAGGAGCACTATGTATATGTTATTCTGGTAACTGCTATATGAGCAGCTTTATAGGAAGCAGAAGCGGTAATAGGGGTATGTGTGCACAGCCATGCAGAAAAGAATATACTGACAGCAAGGGAAATAAAGGGTATCTTTTAAGTCCTAAAGATCAGCTGATGGGATATGATGAGATACAGAAATTAAAAGAGATTGGAATAGAAAGTATAAAAGTTGAAGGAAGAATGAAAGATCCTAACTATGTATTTGAAACTGTAGGGTACTATTCTCAGATGATAAATGGAGAAAAAGCAGAAGAGAGAGTATCTGAAATATTCAACAGAGGATACAGCAAGGGGTATTTTCATGGAGCTGACTCATCGCTTATTAATAAAAATTATTCATATAATTTAGGTAAAGAGATAGGATTAATATTTGGAAGAGAGTTAAAGCTTAAAGACAGGGTAGTCTTGGGAGATGGAATAATATATCTTTCTAAGGATTATGAAAAACTTGGTGGAGGATATCTGAATAAGATAGAAGTGAAGGGTTCAAAAGAGGCTAGAAAATCAGCTGAATCTGGAGAGACTATATTTTTAAAAGATGTACCAAGAGGAAGCAAATACATATTCAGAAGTTTTGCTAAAGAAGTAAATGATGATGTTGAGAATAAATTGAAAAAATATGATCAAAAATTAGATATAACAGGAGAGTTCTTTGGGAATCTAGGAGAGAAGCCTGTATTGATACTTGAAGCAGTGAGCAATCAAGGAAAAAAAATCAGAGTGGAAAAACTAGGAGAAAAGGAAATCGAAGCAGCAGCTAAAAGAGCAGCAACTCCAGAAGATATTGTAGAAAAATTGAAAGAATCTGGTGACAGCACATTTAATATAGTCAATGTTGACTGTCATATATCAGAGGGGATATTCCTTCCTGTATCAGTGATAAAATCTTTAAGAAGAGAAGCAGCAGCAGAATTGGAAGAACTTCTTGTGGAAAGCTACAGAAGAAAAGCAGGAAGAAAGTATGAAATCCCTTATGAAGAAGATGAGGAAAGAGAAGTTATCCTGTCAGTAATAGTATCAAATGATGCACAGGAAAAAGCAGTGAAATCATATGGAATAGAAAAAATATACAGAAGAGGATATGATATAGCAAGAGAGGGAATGTTGAAAGAGCAAGATTTAAATAATAAACTTGCTTCAAACCTCTATCAGCTTATTGAAAATAAAAATAATGATACAACTATAAACTGGAATTTGAATGTATCTAATAGATATACTATTGAAGAATTGTCTAAACTTGGAAAAGCTGAAACTGTAATACTCTCTCCTGAAATAAGTTTTGAAAAAATAAAGGAAATAGGTAAAACAAGTTTAAGAAAAGCTATATTGGGATATTCAAGATTAAAGGGAATGTATGTTGAAATACCTCTTTTTGACAGGAGCAGAGAAACAATAGAAAATAGTGAAGGTGATAGATTTACTGTTGTTCAGAACAATATAGGGAACAGTGAAATATTCTTTGAAAGACCTTTAAATATATTGAATGATATGAGCAGAATGAAAAAACTACATATTGATGAAATAGTTGCAGAATTTACTATTGAAACACCAGAAGAAGTAAGAGAAATCCTTGAGAACATGGAAACAAGAGCGGGAATATATAGAGCATTTAACTATGAAAGAGGGGTGTATTAATCTTATGAATAAAAATAAAAAATGGGTAAGAGATCTGGGAACATGGTTTGGACTTGGAGATATGCCTAAAGCACCGGGAACATTTGGAACACTAGGTGGAGTACCAGTATTTATGCTTCTTTCTTATATAAGAAAGTTTTTTCCAAACAATATGGTATATAATTCTTTTTATTTTATGTTTTTAATAACATTTTTCGCTGTAGCAGTATATGTAAGTGATATATGTGAAAGAGAGATATTTAAGAAAAAAGATCCTCAAAATGTTGTTATAGATGAGGTATTAGGATATTTGACTACTCTATTTCTGATAAATCCAGTAGGGGTATCTCAAAATATAAAAGCTATGGTTATAGCATTTGTAATATTTAGATTTTTTGACATAACAAAACTGGGGCCTATAGATAAATCACAGCATTTTGAAAGAGGTATAGGAGTAGTATTAGATGATTTTTTAGCTGGAATAATAGGAAATTTTTTAATGGTATGTATCTGGAGTGTATTTTTTTAGATAACAGGGGGATTTAGATGAAAGCAGGTTTGATCCTTGTAGGTACTGAACTTTTAAATGGAGGTATGCTAGATACCAACAGCCTCTATATAGCAGAAGAACTGAACAAGTATGGAATAGAGATAGAATTTAAAGTAACAATCAGAGATTTTATGGATGAGATCATCAAAACTATAGATTATGGAAAAAGAAATGTTGATCTTATTATAATGTCAGGAGGCCTTGGACCTACAATAGATGATATAACAAAAGAAGCTATTGCAAAGTATCTGGACAGACCCCTTATAGTAGAAGAAAATGAATTGTCAGAATTAAAAGAAAAATTTCAGAGAGCAAAAATAAATTTTGTAGATATAAATGTAAAAGAAGTAGAAAAACCAAAGGGAGCTATAACTTTTAGGAATGATGCTGGAATGGCACCAGCTGTATATATTGATGGAATAGCAGCTTTCCCGGGAGTTCCTAAAGAATTATATGATATGCTTCCAAAATTTTTAAAGTGGTACAGCAAAGAAAAAAATATTGATACTGATGAAATTTATATAAGAGACATACTCACTTTCGGATTAGCAGAATCTCTTTTAGATCAGGAAATAAGAGACTTTTTCACAGAAGATGGAATTTATTATGAGTTTCTTGTAAAAAATTATGGAACAATAGTGAGACTCCAAAGTAAAGAGAGTAATAAAAATAAAGTAGAAAAAATAGTAGAAAAGATATATAATAAAATAGGTAATTATGTGTTTGGTGAGAATGCCGACAGACTAGAGAAGAAAACAGTGGAACTTGTAAAAAAACTTGGAATGAATATTTCAACAGCAGAATCATGTACAGGCGGTATGATTGCCAGTCGTTTGATAGATGTGCCAGGAGTATCAGAGATATTCAAAGAGGGAATAGTTTCATATAGTAATGATGCTAAGATGAAAAGACTTGGAGTAAAAAAAGAAACGTTGGAAAAATATGGAGCAGTAAGTGAAGAAACTGCCAGGGAGATGGTCATGGGACTTGATTCTGATGTAGCTATTGCTACTACAGGAATAGCAGGTCCAGATGGAGGAACGCCTGAAAAACCTGTAGGACTTGTCTATATAGGAATAAGAGTTAGAAATGATGTCTATATAGAAAAAAGATTTTTCAATGGGGATAGAATGAAAATCAGAGAAAGAGCAGTTTCTCAAAGTCTTTTTAGTCTGATAAAAATATTAGATAAAGGAGAGAATGATGAGTAGTATAGGAGAAAGAATAAAGAAAAGTAGAAACGAGAGAGGTCTGTCTTTGAGAGAGCTAGCTTCAAAAGTAGACTTATCTGCCAGTTTTTTATCTCAAATAGAGCAGGGAAAAGCTTCTCCTTCTATTGAAAATTTAAAGAAAATAGCTACTTCATTAGATGTAAAGGTAAGCTACCTTATTGAAGACGAAGAAGAAACTAGAAACATGGAAGTTGTAAAAAAAGATGAGAGAAAATATATAGAAAGTATAGATTCAAATACTAAAATGGCCCTTCTTACAACATCAAATATTGATAAGACAATGGAACCTATTCTTTATGAGATAGGTCCAAATGGTGAGAGTGGAAGAAGTTTCTATACTCATAATGGAGAGGAATTCATCTTTATTATTGAAGGAAAACTGGATGTATATATAGATGAAACTGTGTATAGTTTAAATGAGGGAGATAGCCTGTATTTTAAATCTAGCCAGAAACATAGATTTAAAAATACCACGGATAAACTTACAAGGGCTATATGGGTTGTAAATCCTCCAACATTTTAGAGAAAAATAAAAAGAAGATTTCGGAGGTAAATTATATATGAAGATAGAGGTAAAGGTACTTAACTCTATAAGATTAACTAAACTTTTAATAGCCGCAAGCAGATGGCTTTCAAAGTATGCAGATGTATTGAATGATTTAAATGTTTATCCAGTGCCAGATGGTGATACAGGAACAAATATGTCTATGACCCTTCAGGCAGTGGAAAATGAATTGATAAAAATGAACCATGAACCAAGTATGAAAGAACTTGCTGACAGAGTATCAGAGGCTGTATTGTTAGGAGCAAGGGGAAATTCGGGAACTATTCTGTCTCAAATTATACAGGGTTTTTTAAATGGAGTAAGAGATAAAGAAGAAATTACAGTAGATGATACTATTCAAGCTTTTGTTTTGGCAAAAGAAAAAGCATATCAGGCTGTTTCTGAACCAGTAGAGGGAACAATGCTTACTGTTATCAGAAGAGTGGCAGAGGAAGCAGTAGCTTATAAAGGAGATAAAGATGACTTTATCCTTTTTCTTGTACATCTAAAAAATGTAGCTTATGAAGCAGTGGAAAATACACCAAATCAGCTTCCTAAATTAAAAGAAGCAGGGGTAGTTGATGCTGGGGGAAAAGGAATATTCTATGTTCTTGAAGGTTTTGAAAAATCTGTAACTGATCCAGAAATGTTGAAAGATCTGGAAAGAATAGTAAAATCAAGAGCAAAAAGAAAAGAAAGACTTGAAAATACAACACAGGTAATAGAAGATATAAAATTTAAATATTGTACAGAATTTATAATTGAATCAGGAAGTTTTGATTTAGAAGAATATAAAGGGAAAATAAGTCCTTTAGGAGATTCTCTTGTATGTGCACAAACTGCTAAAAAGACAAAGACACATATACATACAAATCATCCAGGTCAGATATTGGAGATCGCTGGAGTACTTGGAAACCTTAATAATATAAAAATAGAAAATATGGAAATACAGCACCAAAATCTTCTTATTTCTGAAAATGAAGCTTATCAGATGGAATCTACAGAAAAAGTATTTGTAAGAAGTGAAAATGCTGAACCAGTTGCTTTCTATGCTATTGTGGATAATAAAGAATTAGGAAATTTATTCCTAGATGATGGAGCAGCTGCTGTACTTATTGGAGGACAAACACAGAATCCAAGTGTAGCAGATATAGAAGATGGACTGAAAAGAATAAGTGCTGAAAGAGTAGTTATTCTTCCAAATAATAAAAATATTATAGCGGCGGCAAAAATAGCAGCAGAAAGATCTAATAAAGAAATCATGGTCCTTGAAACAAAATCAATGTTGGAAGGGCATTATGTTATAAAGAATAAAGATGAAAAAATTGAAGAAATTTTGAAGCAGACAGCTAGAAACTATTCTATTGAAATAACAAAAGCTGTAAGAAATACAAAAGTTGATGAAATCCAGATAGAAGAGGGGAATTATATAGCTCTTGTAAATGGAAAAATAAAAGCAAAATCAAAAGATTTATCTTCTCTTATAAAAGAAGTTTACAAAACATATATAAATGAAAATACATTGAATATATTTGCTGTAATTGGAGATGGATCAACTGAGGAAGCAGATGAAACATTAAAAGAAACTAATGGATTGAGATATAATGAATTTAGAGCAAATCAAGGGAATTATCCCTATTATATCTATATAGAAAATAGAGATCCGGATATGCCAGAAGTGGCAATAGTTACTGATTCTACATCAGATTTAACTAAAGAATTTATAGGAGATTTATCTATAAATATTATTCCATTAAAAATAAAATTAAATGACAATTATTATAGGGATGGAATAGATATTTCTAAAAGAGAATTCTGGAAGAGACTTCTTACAGAAAATGTAGCACCAAAAACTTCTCAGCCTTCACCAGCTGAGTTTAAAGAGTTATATGAAAGACTTTTCAATAAAGGTTACAAAAAAATTATATCTATCCATATTTCAAGCAGACTAAGTGGTACACAGCAGGCTGCCAGAGTGGCAAAGGGTATGCTGAACAGAGCAGATGACATAGCTATTATAGATTCAAAAGCTGTGACACTTGTACTTGGACATCAGGTATTGGAAGCAGCAAGAATGGTAAAAGCTGGGGCAAAGTATGAAACTATACTTGAAAGACTTGATGAGATGCAGGAAAAAATGAAGTTATACTTTGTTGTAAATGACCTTTCATTTTTAGAAAAAGGTGGAAGAATAGGAAGAGCTTCTTCTGTTATTGGAGGACTTTTAAAAGTAAAACCTATATTGAAGCTGGAAAATGGAGAAGTGACTATTGAAGCTAAAACTTTTGGTGACAGAGGTGCATTCTCATATATGGACAAATTAATAAGAACAGAAAGCAAGAAAAATAGTATAATCCTGTATACAGCATGGGGAGGAACAAATAAGGAACTTTCTAAAGCTGATGCAATAAAAAATATGTGTGACAATTCTAAAAAAGTTGAATATAGAGGAAGATTTGAAATAGGAGCTACTATTGGATCTCATTCAGGTCCTGTATTTGGTTTTGGAATGATGTCAAAAATAAGATAATTGAAAGCAGGGGATTCTTTATTAGGTTAGTATATCTATATAGAGAATCCTTACTTCTTTTTATAAATATTTCTATTTATTGAAAATGGTAAAATAAACCATGTGAAAAGTTTTTAAAATTTTTTATATATAAGGGGGCATAAGGTGATAAACATCAAACTTATTGCAGGTTTATTGATTTTCGTGGTATCTTTTTATTTTATTCTTTTTGGAAAGCAGCCTAAGTCGCTTACAGCTATCATTGGAGGAAGTCTAATGGTACTGATAGGAGTAATGGATCAGGAAGAGGCTTTGGAATCCATAGGAAGAAATTTAGAGATTTTGTTACTTTTGATGGGACTAATGATGGTAGTGGAGATAATGTCTGAGACCGGTATTTTTCAATGGGTGGCAATAAAAGTTGCTCAGCAGGCCAAAGGGGAGCCTATGAAGATATTGATGATGTTATCAGTAGTAACTGCTGTATGTTCAGCTTTTCTGGACAATGTTACAACTATTCTTCTAATAGTACCCATAACTATCTTATTGGCTAAAAAGCTGAAGATAGATCCATTTCCATTTATAATGGTACAGATATTTGCCTGTAACATAGGAGGAACGGCAACGATGATAGGAGATCCACCAAATCTTATCATAGCCAGTCTTGGAGGTTTAGATTTCAATGAATTTCTAATAAATCTGACACCTATTGTAGTAGTAAATATGATAGTGCTTTTAATTACAGCTAAACTTCTTTTTGGAAAAAAGTTTACTGTATCCAGAGAATTAAGAGCCAGTATAATGGATTTGGAGCCTAACAGAAGTATAAAAAACAAAAAACTTCTAATGCAGTCATGTGCTTTATTTGGAATAATCCTTATTGGATTTCTAACAAATATGGTAACCAACATAGGACTTGCAGTTATCTCTATAACTGGATCAGTTATTCTTCTTACTATAAGTAAGAAAAGTCCAGAAGAGATATACAAGAAAGTAGAATGGGAAACTCTATTCTTCTTTGGAGGGTTATTTGTTTTAGTTGAAGGGGTAGACAAACTTGGAGTGATTGCACAGCTTGGGGAAGCAATAGTTAAATTTACAGATGGAAATCTGGAAAAAACTGGAACAGTAGTGGTATTAATTTCGTCACTATTATCTCCAATACTGGGATCAGTACCATATACTCTGTCTTTCTCGAAAATCATAGCAAACATAGCACCAAATTTTACAGGACATACAGATGTACTGTGGTGGGCATTATCTTTAGGAGCTTGTCTTGGAGGTAATATGACATTGGTAGGGGCACCAGCTAATATAGTTGGAGTATCTATCGCAGAAAAAGCAGGAGTAAAAATAAGTTTTATGGATTTCTTCAAATTGGGGATACTGATTGTTATTCAATCAATGATTTTAAGCGTTATTTACATTAATCTAAGGTATTAAAGTTTTAAAGGAGGAATATATGAAGTTTTCAAGTTATTTAGATCCACAGTTTATTTTTACTGATTTAAAAGGAACAACTCCTGAAGAAATTATCACAGAGATGATAGATAGATTATCTCTGAAAGATAAGAAGATAAATGAGTTAAAAGATGTAATTGTGAAGTCGGTAATTAAAAGAGAAGAGGAAATATCTACTGGTATGGGAAATGGTATAGCTATACCACATGCCAGAATAGAAAATTTTAATGACTTTGTTGTTGCTATTGGAGTACTGGAAGAGCCTATAGAGATGGAAATTGCAGCTACTCATAAAACAGATAAGGTTAAAGTTGTATTTTTAATTATTTCAGATGTATTGAAAAACAAAAATATATTAAAAGTAATGAGTGCTGTTTCTAAGATGGTTTTAAAGAGAAAAAATCTTTTAGAAGAGATAAAACAGGAAAAAAATCCAAGCAAAATAGTGGAATATATCCAAGAATCAAATATCGAAATAGATCACAGAATAATTGCTGAAGATGTGTTGAGTCCAGATATAGAGCCAGCTACACCAGACAATACTCTGGAAGAAATAGCAAAGAGACTTATACTTGAACAGATAAGCGGACTTCCAGTTGTAGATAAAGATGGAGTATTTTTAGGAGAGATAACTGAAAGAGAGCTTATAGATTTTGGTATGCCTGATTATCTTTCATTGATGGGAGATCTTAACTTTTTAACAGTGGGAGAACCTTTTGAGGAATATTTAGTAAATGAAACTACAACTACTATTGAAAAATTGTACAGAGTAGATGAGAGAGTAAAAATAGATAGAAAAACTCCTATCATGGAGATATGTTTTATTATGGTTAATAAGGGACTTACAAGATTATATGTACTGGACGAAGGAAAATATTATGGAATGATAAGAAGATCAGATATAATCAAAAAAGTACTTCATATTTAAAATTTCGATCTTTGGGGAGAGAGTTAAAATAAGGAGGAAAAATTATGATATATATGCTGATAGGATTAATTGTGTTTTTTGCAGTATTCTATTTGATGATAACAGATAAAATCCCTGGACCATGGGCAACAATGATAGGTGGACTTATTATGGCACTGGTAGGGATAATAAATGAAGAAGATGCTTTGACAGCTATTTCTGAAAGACTGGAAATTTTATTTCTTTTGATAGGTATGATGATAATAGTTCTGTTGGTATCTGAAACAGGTGTGTTCCAGTGGTTTGCTATTAAAGTAGCTCAGTTGGTAAGGGGAGAACCTTTTAGATTGATAGTTCTGCTGGCAATAGTGACAGCTCTTTGCTCTGCGTTCTTAGACAATGTTACAACTATACTTTTGATGGCGCCAGTATCTATATTGTTGGCAAAACAATTAAAACTGGATCCTTTTCCATTCATAATAACAGAGGTCATGTCTGCTAATATTGGTGGTCTGGCTACATTGATTGGTGACCCTACTCAGTTGATCATAGGAGCAGAGGGAAATCTTGGGTTCAATGAATTTCTTTTCAATACAGCACCAGTAGCTGTACTTTCAATGGCATTGCTTATAGCAAATGTTTATTTCATTTATGGAAGACATATGGTAGTGCCAAATGAATTAAAAGCAAGAATAATGGAATTGGATTCATCAAGAAGTTTGAAAGATCCAAAACTGTTGAAACAAGCAGCAGTAATATTTACTCTTGTATTGATAGGATTTATTTTAAATAACTTCATCAACAAAGGACTTGCAATAATATCTCTGTCTGGAGCAATATTCTTAGTAGTTATAGCAAAAAGAAAACCAAAAGAGATATTTGAAAATGTAGAATGGGAAACTCTGTTTTTCTTTATAGGTTTGTTTATGATGATAAAAGGGATAGAGAATTTGAATATAATAAACATGATTGGAGATAAACTTATAAAAATAACTTCAGGTAAATTCGACCTTGCTGTTATAGCTGTAACTTGGCTTTCTGCTGGATTTACTTCTATAATAGGAAATGTTGCCAATGCAGCTACTGTTTCTAAAATACTTGGAGTAATGGTACCTACATTTGATAAGATAGGAGATCCAAAAGCTTTTTGGTGGGCTCTTTCATTTGGATCATGTTTAGGTGGAAATATAACTATGCTAGGATCAGCTACAAATGTTGTTGCTGTAGGAGCTGCTGCTAAAGCTGGATGTAAAATAGATTTCTTTAAATTCTTTAAATTTGGAGGACTTATAGCTTTTCAAACATTGTTATTGGCTACAATTTATCTATATGTAAGATATATGTAGAAAAAAGAGGAGGAAATATGCGAATATTCCGATTTGAAAGTATAGATTCTACAAGTGATTATCTTAAAAATAAAAAAGATATTGAGAATTATGATCTGGCAATAGCTGAAATTCAGACTAAGGGAAGAGGCAGAAGAGGAAATAATTGGTTTTCAAGCAAGGGAATGGCTCTCTTTAGTTTTGCTCTAAAAGCTGAAAAAAATATCTCAATAGAAGAGTATTCCAAGCTTCCCCTTGTTACAGGTATTTCTGTATTAAGAGGAATCAGAAGAATAGAGGAACTGGATTTAAAATTTAAATGGACAAATGATATCTATCTTGATGATAAAAAATTATCAGGGATACTTGTAGAAAAGGTAGATGATTTTTTTATCATAGGAATAGGAATAAATGTAAATAATAAAGAACTGGGATTGGCTGAAGAAACAGCCATATCCCTTACAAATAAAACAAAGAACAGTTATATAATTGAAGATATTATATTTACTGTAATAGATGAATTTAAAAAATATTACAAAAGATTTTGTGATGGAGAATGGGAATATATACTGGATGAAATTAACAGCAAAAATTATCTCAAAGGGAAAACAGTGGATATTGCAAGTATAAATGGAACAGCTGCTGGAATAGTGAATGAGATAGCACAAGATGGAAGATTGGAAGTAGAAGTATCTGGAATAAAACAACTCTTCAATATAGGAGAAGTACATATAAGCAGGATGAAAAATGAAACTGAATAGTATAAAAGATAAGTTATTCAAAATGCTGGCTGAGGATTTAGATCTTGGATATGTAGTAGAGATAGTAAAAAAGAATCTTGATTTTAAATCTAAGATGAAGATGATAATGGATATAGCTAGAAAAAGTGAAAATTATGATTTTATAATTTTCTTAATAAAGATGACAGCAGCTATATCTATTTTTCTTCCTATAATTTCACAGCTGTGCAGTATGAAATCTATAAATATATTTAAACTGAATTTCCAGACTTTCAAACAGATTCCAGTATTATTTGTGAGTATATTTCCAATAATCGTCATAGGAAGAAAAAATCTTATCTTCAAAGATGGAGCATTTAAAGCAATAATTCTGATACTTTACTATATAGTATGCATTCCTGTTACAATAGTTATTTTTGGGCTTAATATAGGAAAAATAGGGAATGAATATGAAGATGTATATTATCTCGTTTTTGCTGTAAATATAATGCTTCTTTTTACCAGTCACATTGTTCTTATAAAATATTGTGTAACAGATATAATCCTTAGAAAGAGAAAAGTTAAAAGCAGTGATGTAATAATTACTCTGATGACATATATAACTCTAGGGATAAGTTTTGGTGCACTTTATTCAGTAATAAATATCTATTATGATGGAACAGCTTTTCATGGAATGGAAGGGGTAAATACTACTTTGTATTTCTACTTTAAACATATTTATTTCAGCTTTGTTACTTTGACAACTTTAGGATATGGAGATATATATCCATTGAAATTTCTGGGACAATTTTTTGTTATAATAGAAGCACTGACTGGAATATTCCTTTTGAATTTTTCTCTAGGAATAACTTTAAGTTCAGGAATACTGAATTTTCAAATAGTTCAAAAAGATGATGGAGATAAGACAAAGGAAACTGATAAATCAGGAGAAAAGAGTAATGAATAGAAAAAAGGCAGTCATAGGAATGAGCGGAGGAGTAGATTCTTCTGTGGGAGCATATCTTTTGAAGGAACAGGGATATGAAGTCATAGGTGTAACACTGAATCATAAAAAAGAAAAATCTCTCAATGAAGAGATAAAAGCTGCTCAAAGGATATGTGATTTTCTTGGAATTGAACATAAAATAATAGATATAGAAGAATTATTTCAAAAGGAAGTTATAGACGATTTCCTTGAGGGATATTCTCAGGGAATAACTCCTTCTCCCTGTGTCATCTGTGATGAAAGAGTAAAGATGAGAGTTCTTTTTGAGACAGCAGACAGAGAAGGGGCATATTTTGTAGCTACGGGGCATTATAGTTCGGTAGAATATTCAGAAGAATTCAAAAGAGATCTGTTGAAAGTTTCATATGATCCCAGAAAAGATCAAAGCTATATGCTTTACAGACTGGATAATGATAAAATATCAAGACTTCTTTTTCCACTTCATTCTTATGAAAAAAAACAGATAAGAGAGATAGCAAAGAATATTGGACTGGAAGTACATGATAAAGGAGACAGTCAGGGAATATGTTTTGCTAAGGAAGGGTATATAGAATTTCTTAGAAAAAATCTAGGAGATAAGATAAAAAAAGGCAATTTCATAGACAGCAATGGGAATATTATGGGAGAGCATGAAGGGTATCAACTATATACTATTGGTCAAAGAAGAGGTCTGGGACTTAAACTTCCAAGGGCATATTTTATAACAAAAATAAATAAAGAAAAAAATGAAATAACTATCGGAGAATATGAAGAACTGTACCGAAAAAGAGTAGAACTAAAAAAATTTAAATTATCTGTAAAAATAACTGATATTTTAGATAAAAAAATTATTGGAAGACCGAGATTTTCTAGCTTTGGTGCAAGTGGAAAAATTTTATTTGAGAATGAAAAACTTTTTTTTGAGTTTGATGAAGAGAATACTCAGACTGCTCCTGGACAGCATTTGGTGTTGTATTACAAAAATTTGGTACTAGGCGGGGGAATAATATCATAACTTGACAACTTTTGTTAAAATCGTTATATTATAGGTGATGATTAATTAATAAGGGAGGGAGTTATGGAATCGACCAAGTGGTTATATTGGATAATTGGGATAATTATACTAGTTGTAGCAGCAATAATTATCAGAAAATATAAACTGATCACTAAAATGAAAAGAGTAAATTGTGTTGATTTGGATAAACTTGAAGAAAAGAAATTTTCAGGAATGGGGAAACTATATATCAAAGCTTTAGGTGGAGAGAAAAATATAGTAAGTGTAGACCCATGTATGACAAGAATAAGAGTAATAATGAAAGATGGTTCTCTGTTGGATGAAAAGAGAATAATTGTTTTAGGGGCTCATAAAGTTATAAAACTTACAGATACAAAGATTCATATTATTATTGGACTGAAAGCTGAAAAGTTAGCTGAGGAAATAAATGATATAAGAGAAAAAAATAGATAAGGCGGCTATCCGCCTTTTTTTGTTAAAATAGAAAAAAAGAAAAGTAAGGTTTTAGAAGTATAAAAATATTATAAAAAAATTTAAAGGAGGGATACTTTGAATTATTTTGATCATAGAGTTATAAAAACTGCTTTGGGGACATTTTTGGCAATATATCTGGCTCAGGTTATGGGAATAAGTTATGGAGTAACAGCTGGGATAGTTACAATAATAAGTATACAGACAACTAAAAAAGAATCAGTGAAAATAGCTATAGAAAGATTTATCGCTTCCCTTGTGGGGCTTTTTATAGCAGCAATGTTTTTTTATTTCTGGGGATATACACCATTTGTATTTGGACTTTTTATCTTGATATTTATGCCAGTATGTTTAAAATTTAATTTGTTTCAAGGGTTTTTAGTAACAGTAGTACTTGCAACTCATATTTTGACAGAAAAAAATATATCCTTAAAAATACTTTCAAATGAAATATTGATATTAGTACTTGGGGCAGTGATAGCTATAGTTTTAAATCTATATATGCCTGATGTGACTAAAAAAATAAAGCATACTCAGGAAAATGTAGATAATTTTATGAAAAAAATTCTAAGTTATATGAGTGATCTCTTCTTCTCTCCGGTTCCCCGCCTACTGCAAAATCTTCTCTTCCGGGCCGGGACCTTCGACGGGGTTGGAGAGGGTACCTATGCCTTCGATGGACACCTGTACGACGTCATCCTCCAGAATGGGCGAAATGCCGGGCGGCGTCCCTGTAAGGATGACGTCTCCGGGCATCAGCGTCATGACCCGGGAAAGGAAACAGAGCAAATCCAGAGGACGGAAAATCATGTCCCCGGTATTCGCGGATTGACGGACTTCGCCGTTCACAAGGCAACGGATGGAAAGATCGTTGATATCCTCAAGATCGGTCTCAATCCACGGTCCGATGGGGCAAAACGTATCGTAGGACTTGCAATGGCCGATGAGCGGATCGACCTTCTGTACCTCACGGGCCGTCACATCGTTGGCACAGGTGAACCCGAACAGGCTTTCCTCCGCCTCCTCCGGCATCAGGTTGCGGCATACCTTGCCCACGACCATCGCCAGCTCCGCCTCATGCTCAATGCGGCCCATGCCCGACGGCAAGATGATCGGTTCGCCGTTGCCGATAATGCTGCTCGGGGGCTTGAGGAAAAAACTCGGCATGTTGGGCAGAGGATACCCGAGCTCCTCGGCGTGCGCCTTGTAGTTGAGCCCGACACAAACGACCTTGGAAGGCGTTACCAGCGGAAGCACCTTCGCTTCGGAAAGCGGTATGGGTTCCATGTGCCCCGGCTGCTGGTGAAGACGGAACACCAACCCGTCCTCAAGGATGCCGTAATACGATGTTCCGCCGTGTTCGACCCGTATGATCCGCATGGAACACTCCTTGTTTGCCTTTTAAAGCCGTCATAGGATACGCCAGCGCACGCCCGAACGCAACGAAACGGGGTTGCGCCGGATGCCGGGATGCCTTATTCCTTCCCGAATCCCTCAACATTCCCGCGTTTACCGCGACACATGGAGCATCTCCCGATGGCGCAAGGCACTTTCCATATCATCACGTTTGGCTGCCAGATGAACGTCAACGACTCGTTTTGGCTCGCCAGATCCCTGCAACGCCGGGGGTTCGTCGAATCGCCCCTTGAAAAGGCGGAAGTCGTCATCCTCAACACCTGCTCGGTGCGCGACAAACCGGAACAAAAAGTCTACGCCGCGCTTGGGCGCATCAAATATGAAACCCGCCGCGTGCCCGGCTCGTTTGCCGTGGTCGCGGGATGCGTGGCCCAGCAGATCGGCGCGGGCTTTTTCGAGCGTTTCCCGCAGGTGCGGCTGGTCGTGGGCGGCGACGGGCTCGCCATGGCTCCCGAGGCCATCGAACGGCTGCATGGCGATCCTTCCCTGCGCCTGAACCTCACCGATTTTTCCGAAATCTACCCCGAACGCGATCCCGCCCTGCCCGCACAAGGCGAAGGCGAGATCCCACCAGTGGCCTTCGTCAACATCATGCAGGGGTGTGACAACTTCTGCACCTACTGCATCGTCCCCTTCACGCGGGGCCGTCAGAAATCCCGCGACGCCGGGGCCATCCTTGATGAATGCCGGGCGCTCATCGACAACGGCGCGAAGGAAATCACCCTGCTCGGCCAGAATGTGAACTCCTACGGCCTTGATAAGCACGCTTCCGGAGACACGTCGTTCGCACGCCTGCTGCGTCAGGTGTCGGAACTGCCCGGCCTCGCCCGGCTGCGTTTCGTGACTCCGCATCCCAAAGATCTCTCCCCAGAGGTCATCGCCATGTTCGGGGAAGTGCCGAACCTCTGCCCGCGCCTGCACTTGCCGCTCCAAGCCGGATCGGATCGCGTGTTGGCCCGCATGAACCGCAAATACGACATGGCCCGCTACATGACGCTTGTGGAAGGCCTCCGCGCCGCCCGTCCCGACATTGCCCTGTCCACAGACCTCATCGTCGGTTTTCCCGGCGAAACGGAAGAACAATTTCAAGAAACGCTGGACGCCGTACGTGCGGTCAACTTCATGTCGAGCTTCTCTTTCTGTTATTCCGACCGCCCCGGAACCGCCGCCAGCCGCCACACCGACAAGGTCGAACCCGCCGAAAAGCTGCGTCGCCTCGAACGTTTGCAGGCTTTGCAGGAGGATCTTTCCTCCGACTGGCTCAAGGCCCGCGTGGGCTGTAAAACGGATATTCTGCTTGAAGGGGCCAGCCGCAAACAGGACGGCGAAGATGCCGCCACTGAAAGCTGGCAAGGACGCGACCCGTGGGGCGACGCCGTCAACGTCTCCTTGCCTGCCGGAATCGGCAAACCCGGCCTCATTGTGCCCGTCACTATTGTGACCGCAAAGAAACATTCTTTGATAGGCGAGTTGCGGGGATAACACTTCAGGGAAAAGGAACACCATGTTCGACTTTCATATTCATGTGAACTGCTCGGGCGGGCGCGACGGACTGCTGCCCTCGGAGGCCATGCGTCTGGCGAAATGCGCGGGATTCCGGGCCGTCGGCCTGATCGTCCGGGCCGATCCCTCGACCCTGCCGATCCTGCTGCCCACGCTCAAAACGCTGGTGAAGACCTGTTCCCTGTACGCGGGCATCGAGGCTTTCGCCGGGGTGGAGTTGGTGCATGTCCCCCCCGCCCTGCTGCCTGATGCCGTGGGGCAGGCGCGGGAGCAAGGTGCCGCGCTGATCCTTGCGCACGGCGAAAGCATCCCCCGTCAGCTTGCCGATGTGGTGGAGACAGGGACCAACCTCGCCGCCATCAATGCGGGCGTGGATATTTTAGCGCATCCCGGCCTGATTACGGTGGAAGATGCCCAACTCGCCGCCGAGAAGGGCGTATTGCTGGAGCTGAACACAGCCCCCCGGCACTGTCTCGCCAACGGGCATATCGTCCGCATGGCAGAACGCTTCGGCTGCGAACTGCTGCTCAACTCTGACGCTTCCAGTTCAGCCGACTTTGAATCCCCCGACGTCACGCAGGCACTGCGCAAGGCCGCCGCCCTCGGTGCGGGCCTTGATGCCGAAGGGCTTTCGCGCCTTCATGTGACCGAAAGGAAACTTGTACACTGCTTCGTCAATTTTGTTCATCAACTCTTGTATTTGATAAAAGTCCACATCGT